>Ga0209454_1001885_pt1 | contig 13717 bp, 5 predicted proteins | sample WorMetHERISLAND1_2_FD_187400 | JGI IMG/M metagenome (GOLD analysis project Ga0209454, IMG submission 187400) | Marine gutless worms symbiont microbial communities from Max Planck institute for Marine Microbiology, Germany - Olavius geniculatus... | ecosystem: Host-associated > Annelida >...
GCTCCACTCTTCGCGGTCTGCGCATTCATTACGTTTATCATAACCCGCACTAACGTTATTGTTTTAGATTGAGCAAATAAATATATCTCTGTTGTATTTTTGTTAAACGATAACATAAATAATAACAGTAACTTGATTAACTTAAGATTATTGGTATAGCGTTCTGTTGTTCAAGGAATTTTAGACAGGCAGCAATATAGCATATTTATATTCTGGTACAAATACAAAGTGAGCCAAAAAACCGGACCTGTTTGAGCGTTGATAACTCAGCGATGGTTACCCGTAGAAAAGCGTGTGATATGTCAAAAATTTTAGAATGTTGTAGACAAAAGGGGGATAAACTTGCATAGCAAATTATTTAAATATATTTGCCTAATTTGCCTAAATCTTCATTACCCCTGAAATTAGGCATTTGCCTGCACTCCCATGTGCCCGAGTTCATTGAACTCGAAAACTCACTGCCAAAACGTCCAGATTTAAATTTTGTGAATTATTCAGTGTGGGGCATTGCAACAGATAGCATGGTCACAAAATTTCAGTAATTGACCTGCTAAAACGTATGCTAATCAAATGCTGGGCTCAGCTGATTCTGAACACATTGACTGCAGCGATCGATCAGCTGCCTAAAAGGACGGATGACGATTATGAATGCAAAAGCTGGGCAACTGCTTATGTCGAATTTTATCTTAGCTCAACGCATGTGTGTTAATAATTGCTGATATTTTACTGTATGCTGAATGAAAATCAACATAAATTGATGCGTTACTGCCAATTTATTATGATTTTAGGTGTGGGGCAGATTTGGGTAAATCAGGCAAAGGATATTTAAATGCTGAGACATGCAAGTTGTACACTTATTCTATACACAATTTCGAAACTTTTGGCATATTACGCGCCTTTCCATCAATAAACAACGCTAAGTTATAAGAGCTCAAATGTCCACGTTAAATCCATGTGTTACAGTCAAATATGGCAGAATTTCGAGGGTGACGAATATTTATGCAAATTAGGTAAAAATATTTAAATGCTTTACTGTGCAAATCTGTCGTTTATTCTTTACAGCATTTTAAAACTTTTGACGTATTACACGTCTTTCTAACACTAACCATCGCTGAGTTATCAACGCTCAAACAGGTCCGGTTTTTTTGGCTTACCCTGTACTTTTTATTTGAACATAAACGCAGTATACTAGACCTATATTACACTGTAGCTTCTACTAAAATTGACTGATTTTTAACAAAATTTCGCTTTGCATGCATCGAGAACAATGAATAAGCTAAAATACGTGAGCATCGCTCTAGCTATTTATTCTCTATGTTAATATTTCATCTAGGCGTATCATATTTGACGAATGACCGTAGCCTACGGATAAGCGTGTGACGCATGTGTGGCACCGTAATTCAGCAGCTGATCGCAAATCCAACTTAGGCTTAATATGGACATCTTAACTAATTATTTGTCGTTAAGATAATATTTATCCGATCCATCAGAGCCTTGTAGTCGGCTTATTAATATTCGGCACTCGATGCACATTGCACCGCAACCTTTTATTCAAAGACTTCGTTTGACATTTTAATCACGGATAAAAGCCGAGGCCGTGCGGATTCTTGGGAAAGAAATGGCGCGCTCCCTGACATACAGACGTTTTAAAGGTTAGTTATTAATATTTCTAATCTGGTCAAAGCACCACTCTTTTGTTTGGTTGTGAGATCGCGGTACATTGTGACCACGTGAGTCACAAATTGCGCTTTGAGGTTCTTTTGCTTACTTGTCAGCCACATTCGACTGTCTGTCAATCAATCGATCAATCAATCAATCAAAAAATAATTACTTACAAAAGTGACCAGTGGTGTACAACAAACCTTAGTAAAACCTAAGGATAATGTACAAAATGTAAAAACTAGTGAGAGATAAAACGCTCGCTGAAAGAGTAATGTTTTAAAGTTTCGTTTGAGTGACGCAGTGTCAGATAGTTCTTGAAGTGACGGTGGCAGACTGTTCCACGCTGCTGGTGCAGCATAGAAAAACGTCGACGACCGAGCTTCTCTGGTCGCTGCTGCTCATGTCTGGAACAGTTTGCCTTCCGTGGCTTTCTTCTAATTCCGTCTGAGAGAAAACCCATCTTTTCTTCATATCTTACCTTATCTCTTAGTTTGTACAGTGCCCGCGCAGTGTCGCTTAATGGTTTTGGATAATCGTCCATGTTAATAATTTTCTGTTCAGTGGCGTAACTGGCGTTGGATGGAAGGGAGTCAGGGAACAATGGCCCCCTCTCCCTAAATTTTTGGCTGTCGGAAAATTGTCAGAAAATTTAATTTTTGTTCAAAAATTTTTGTTCAACAATGCTATATTTTGGGCTAAAAACACCCATCTCGGACAAATTTTGGCAACAGAAATTGAAATTTTGAGCACCCATAATTTCCTTAACCGGAAATTTGCAACTTACTGCAGGAAAATTGTAACTTTCTTTTCCGCTGCCTAGGTTTTTCAGCCCACCCACAACGCCCTGAACCTGCTTATGAGAATAAAATTGGGTGTGTTCAGCTGACGGGATGCATTGGGACATGGAATTGGTGTCGCACAATAAGGTCGTTTAGTGGATACGGTATTATTGGTGTCGTCGTATAGTGCAGTGACTTGCTGTCGCTTCTGTTAGAACCAAGACGCGTCCGTCGTTAAGTGCAGGGCTATTAGTACGAAGTAACGGTAGACACACTCAGCTAAAACCTGGCTCTCAGCACAATAGCAAGTGAAGTGAAGTACTCTGCACGAATGGCCAGAGTGCCTTTGGACATCGTCAGCTTTCACGCGTAATTATTATCACACATTATGCGAGTACTATAGCGCGAGACAACCCGCCTTCTTCCTCGAACACTGCGCCGCAGAGCTTTTGCAGCCGCAGCGACGGCGTTGAAGATGCGAAAACATATTTCGCCATATAAGTGTACAATTTTTTGAAGCCTTAAACATAAATCTATAGAATGCATACATTTTTAGTCGCGTTCAGATTCATTTTCGTCTTAAACGTGTGACAGGCCGAATAGAAAATAAAGCCAATATTTGCGAGTCGCCGAGTATCTCAGCTTTCTTCGAATGAAAGGGAAAATATGCGCTACCCAGTACGAATTTATTGTTGTAAGCGGCCAAACTACGGCTTTTGCATTTCACAAAGTAGTATAGCAACAGTATTAAGGTCAGGTGTCGTTTACATCAAGTTTCTTCGTGATGTCGCATGCAAAAAGGTACTGAAATCGGCCAATGTTCCACGGAGTTATTGTTAAAATGATACTGGCGCGGGTTTTTTTCTAAGCGCGGTGTATAATGCAGTCTTCAAAAAACGTTTTACGTCTGATTTTTTTCAATTTGGCAGAATATTTCCAAGACTGCCAACGCTTCAAGATACGTGCGATTGATTATGTAACCGTGCAGAAGAGTTGCATGATCGCGCGTGGGCGCGTATTAGGTATAAACGCGGTTTTGGTAGTATGTCCACAAACAACGCAACGCGCGCACTGAAGCAAGGTGCGATAACCTAGCCTATAACTCAGCGACATTGCTGACGTATATTCGGACACCGCAGCGCGATCCGCTCAGATCATTTCTACGCTAGATACAACCTACACTACACACACGCCTCTTCGTTTAATCTACTTTTCAGTTTTCTTCAGTGATTATCATTCATTCGATCGCACTCTGTTTAGCGGCATAATCCACGGACAGCTGTATGCTTTAATTTACAGAGTAACTAGCAGCGACTGCCGGTTTAACGCAGTCGCTATACAGGTTACAATGTCTTTCTGGAGAGAGCCATAATTAAAATGAATATTTTCTGTGACGTTTTCGTTGCCAGTGTATACTTTCTTTTTTGTTTTTTTTTCTAATTGTGGTCAAACTTCAACAATTTGAAAACATTTGACCAGTGGCTGTGAAGGTGCCTTTAATGCTGAGTGCATAGGCCTAGTATAAGAACGTCCGGTTGCGATGCTGATAAAATAAATATAAGTGTCTCTGGCTTCTTGTGAAAAAGTCGCTACCGCCTTTCACCCATACTGGTGGCGTACCGATCCTGTGGCTGACAAAAGTCTTCTGCGATTCTGCATGGCGAAAGTTGCGGCTGTCCAGTTCTTGCTTGACGCCAGCGCCAGAGAATGTTTCAGATTGCCGTCGCGGGCGGCGGTGCTAAATTTGCAAAACCTGAAAATGGCGGACCAGATCGCGATCGATTTACTTTTGCTGACCTCTGTCGGCTCTACTTTGCCATTGCTAGCAGAACGACCTCACTACGCTATACGCTGTTACATTCTGCGTAATTGCACTATAGAAATAACCGTACTAAATTGAATTGAACTGAACCGCTCATGTCATACACGTGTCCGCCGATACCCCGTTTACACGATCGAGCAAACATCGAGCTGGCTCGTCCAGCTAACATATAGCCAGCTCGTCGAGCCAGCTTGATCTTGTAAACGGGGTATCACTGATATGCACAATGATGCAATGTATCGCTAGTGACGACTTTTGTATCGTTGCTGCTAGTTTTTATCAGTGATGTGGTTTCGGTTAAAGTCTCGTCTAGGTCTCGGCTTTATAAGGTTTCAAGTACATATTCTTGTCATCTGCTGTTGCACTGACGGTCCGCCAAGGTACCGAACTGACATCCGCTGTCAACATTGATGACACACCGATTACGTAGAGCGTTCATTTTCCGAACAAACCTCGTCGTTGGACCGAACATTTTTTTCTGTTTTTCGTCACATCGAGCACGTCAGCGCGGACATAAAACAGCGAACAAAATACGAACGCAGTAACTATTTGGAAACAGAAAAGTTTCCGTGTTCCGTGCAGCGAAATTTTGCAAACGTGGCCGAAGTGTGAAATACTAAGTTTGGTGTTTATGCGTACGGACAGGGTGCGACAACTGTAGTCTGTACATTATATGCCCACAGTATAGTAAGTAAGTAATTGGTTAGTATCGGTGGCAGCGAATTGCTTGCAGAACGCCGATATCGTCGGTCGTCGTCTGCCGGCGTAATGAGTCATGAGGATCACGTGACCACCAGCGTCGGCAGCAGTCACCATGACAACCATGATGATGTTGATGATGATGAAGATGAAGATGCGTATGACGGTGATTACAGCGTCGACGCAGGTAGTTAACCCCTTAACGCATCCAGCGATATATACTTATACAACTGGTTTTTATGACGAATGCACTACAAGTGAAAAGTCGACAGCAAACACACACGACAAGTTGTACGGCACAAGTTTATATCGAATCGAAGGTCCACAAACAATCCATACTATCCCAACATGTCAAGATGCTGTAGGCCCTGCAGCTTGTTCTCCATCAAATCCATAACGACGTTAAATGCACGCGGCTTTGCTGCTGCGTGCTAAAGGGTTAATGTTGATTGTGCGTTTGCACCGATAAAGTGACGTCTTGATTGTAGTTTACATGTATTATACTATATACGTTAAATACAGCGTCGCTAACGTTTCTATACTGGCACCGGCCGTCGGTGTATGCACTGGAGACGTGTGTATTAGTTTCTTTCTCATTGTAACTGATGCTGAAACTAGACTCCTACAACTTATATCACTTGCCAGGATTTCACTTTTCATTTCAGCGGCGTCATTAGAAATTTGAAAAAGGGGGCGGTGCTCAGGGAAACATTTAAGATGTAACCATATAGGCCTATCAAAACGTAAACTGGCTAAAGACGGCTTGCAGCCATAAAAAAGAATGAACAAAAACAAGTAGATTGTCAGAGTGACGTTTGCTTCAAAACGGAGACCAGGCCAACAACAACCCTATTGTTAAAAGGTTGAAAGGTTGTGAACTCTTAATGGGAAACCCAGCGCAGAGCTACGGAGCGTCGCTTGCCATATGGGATAGCACAAGTGTTACCTGCCACACGACACAGATGAACGCGCTATACCTTAATCCGAGCCAGATAAGCCAGTTGTCGATTTACCTATCCCGCAGGGATGAAAAACTGAGTTGACCTTAATATTGGCTATATATTTAGATGGTTTACCTACCCGCCGATAGTCACCCATTTAAATAGCAACCACTTGATAACGACCCGACCTGGAATCCACGACCTGTTCATCGCAAGTCCGAGACCCTTGTTATGCTGTCTGCGGGTCTGTCTGTCTGTCTCTGTGTGTCTGTGCGTCTGTAGTGCTGGGCCTGGAGCCAACGTTTGACTCGGCCTCTGAGAATGTTACGATGATCGCAGGTCAGACCGCGCTTCTACCATGCTTCATCACCTATCTCGGCAAGTACAAGGTATATCAATCTATAGACGATGCTCTTTTGAAGCGCGCACAAAGCAACGTAACTGAACTGACGCGGTTTAGTTTTTGACGAACTGACCAATGGGCAAGCAGGGCGAGCCCATTGGTCATTGGTTGACGCGTACGTGAGCGTAGTCACGTAGGCCAACAACGCCGTTAGTCGGTGCCTACTGTAATGCATTACTGATTGCCCATTGGTCAGTTCGTCAAAAACTAAACCATGTCAGTTCAGTTCAGTTCAGTTACGTCGCTCTGCACGCGCTTTTATTCTAATAGCGACTAGTGGCGTCCTGGCAAGAGAAGCAGTAGTGCAGTTGCCTTTTTCAAACTTTGGGCTGTCTGAAAATTGTAAGGAAATTTTCTTGTCGAAAATTTTTCGCTTATTCCGGTTTGAAAAAAAAACACTTTTGGGCAGTTCGGAGGCAAAATTAAAATTTTGAGCATGCATAATTTTTGTTGATAATTCGCAGCCTGCTCTGTCGGAATCCTGTCGAAAATGTGCGGTGTTTGTCGGAAAATCGTAACTTCCTGTTGCGCCTACTTTTTTAGCCTATACGCTGCTGCTGATAGAGACTATGAATTTGCTGCTGCTTTTCGAGTTCTCTGTTAGAAACACAAGTACGATGGAGAGGACATGCATACATGTATTTAATAAACCAAGGTGTTGTAAAGCGACAGCAAATTTCTGTTCGTGTCGAGTTATTGACTCCGTCAGCTTTATGGGTTCACAGATTTTTACAGTCAGAAGTCATTGTCCTTGTTCTTGTCCTGGTTGTTGCGACAAAGCCCTGTTCCTGGTCCTTGACGTACAAGCTTTTGTTGACATGATTGTACGTGGTTGTGGTCAGGTAGCTTGGTTGGACGTGAATTCGGTGCCGCTGACGTACGACGATAGACGGGTTATCGACGATTCACGATTCAGCGTCGCCCGGTCACACGTCAACGAGTGGAACCTCCAAGTACGCCAAGTACGAGATACAAGGATCTTAATGGTGATGATGGGGTCCTATTCACACGGCAGGCAGGGTACGACAAGTACGGGACGACGACGCGGGCAGATATCGGTGTACGGTCAACACGGCGCCCGCACGCAGCAAAGTCGTCTACCTTCACGTCAAAGGTTATTGCTTCTTGCCAGCCCTCACATTTTGTTCTATAAACGTTAAAGGTCGTGTATTGTTTTTTTATGAGAAACCTATTGCTCAGCTACGGAGCGTCACCTGCTATATGGGATCACACAGTGTTACCTGCCATCCGATACAGGTGAACGCGCCCCGCTTTAACCCCAGCCAGACAAACCGGTACTCGATTTACCTATCCCGGAGGGATGGAAAGCTGAGTTGACCTTGGTGTTTGTTGTATACCTAGTTGTTTGCCTGTCCGCAGACAGCCACCCATCCAAGTAATAACTTAAAATTTGGGGCAAAGCCCAACTTGAGTCCGCCCGGCGCCGTCAGTTCGATTGGGGATAAAATTCAGGGGTTGAAAATTCCCTGGCAGCAAAGTCCGAGGCCCGAACTCAAATGCATTAGCATACGCAGAACGCTTAAGATGGGTAAACATTAGCCACGTAATCTCTGGTGTTAGTGGACTAAAGTTCGCCATTTTGTTTTGTTCAATGGGGGAGAGATCGTAGTTGATAAGCCGTTTACACCTTGTCGATAGCACCATCCGTGCCAGAGAAATTCGAAGTCACAATCAAAATTGTCGTAAAACGCACTGAATTTCGGACGTTTTTGTCTTCAATTTTTAGGGGCGGTGCCCTCCTCCAAAGTTGTACACGCGTTATCAATCTTACCTAGCAGCGCGTCACGTGGCAAAGTTCCATGAACTACTCCGCCTGGCTCCAGAGTTCTTGCGGCTAATACGCTAAATTTTAGGCCAATTTTTGACCCCCTATTGTGAAAAATTGTAAGGGAGACCCCCGTTTCCGTTGGGGGTGCGCTAGCAAGACTTGGTCATTCTCTAGCGCGAATTAAAAAATTGGGGGCGAAGCATCCTCTAAGGGCCGAAATATGGTCTCCCAAAAAGTCGATTTGGATGAATATGATTTCATATTTATATCTCCGAAGTTACTGGGTTAAAGTTTACAGGACGTTTTTCGCCTAACGCAGGTAGAATCGCGGTCGATCAGCCGATTTTAAATATATTCATCCGTTCCGGAGATATTCGTTGGCCAACTTCAAAGTCATTCGAAATCGCGCCAAATTTTGCACGTTTTTGGCTCCTAATATTTTGGGGAGGGCGCACAAATTTGTGGACTCAATTTTTAAAATTCAGTCTAAACAGAGCACGGAATATAGAGAAAACATTTACTAAGTTTGCCCGTTAGTTAAAGTCGTGATTCGGTACACAGTTCTGCTAACGATGTAGACAGTTGCTGATATTTCCATATTTCTCAGCCGCAGGCGGTCGTATCTGCTGTAATAATAGGCTACGTACATGTACACAATTAGCTTCATATAGTTTGCCCCTTCACCTTCTAGTTCATTTGTTAATCTTTTACACAGCGCGAGTCGGACCAATTATAGGCCGTCACATAGTACGTTGTCATAATTCCACGAAATATTGACCGTTTTTAAACGGAATCGTTTCTTGCAGCTCACGCGCTTCCGCCTTTAGCTACACATTTCTCCGTAGCGTGGTCCGTCGTCTGTCACGTCTACATCACGTCCTCGCACTCTGCTTAAACCGATCGACGAATTTAGATGCCGTTTGACATATGCACCTCTGGAACATATTGTTTTAAAAAGATGGGGTTGCTGACCTACGGGAAAGCGGAGATTTTGGGGTCGAACCTTCAGCTAAAGCTTGCAATTGCCCATTTGCTATTCACCAGGTATCAGCACCGATCAGTAATTTTGCGTTTTGCCGAATTAATTCAATTTTTGTTCTATAAATCCGGTCACTTCAAATGAGTGCATTAGTTTTTTTTCTGTCTTAGTTTGTGCTACCTTCTAGCGGTTGCAGCTGCAATCTACACTGTGTCCGGTAAAAGTAACCCCCAGACATGGTACAATAGAGATGTCAAATCTAACCGAATCTAAATAAAATTTCGTACATTTAATTTACAATAAATCGGTAAAGCGAATACCAAATTTCCTTTTCGGACACCGTGTACATAGTGAATGAAAATCTCACATATTAACGTTGCTATGACGTAGAAACAGGAGCACAAAACTAGGAGCAAGTTCAAGCGACTCGTACTGTATACGGAATATTTATTGATCGGTGCCGTACGTCACGTGTATATCTCTGTTTGTTTGTTTGTCTCCCTGTATCTGTCACTGTCCGTCCGTCTGTCTCTCTCTGACGGTGCCTGTCTGTAGTCGAGACTGTGGTCATTAGTTCGTACGGCTTATGGCAGTCGGTCTGGGGATGTCTGCGGTGTTCGATCGACCAAGTCACGACAACGACAACGACTACAACTACAACGACAACGACGACGACGACGACGACAACGTCTCGTTGTCCAGTTGTCGTCGTTTCAGTGGCGTCGTGGGTTAAAAAGCTGGGAAAGAAGTTGCTTTTCCACAATTCTTTGACAGACAGCTGCAAGTTTCACAGATCAAAATTAGTATTAAATTTGTGCTTCCCTCTGTAAAATTTGCGGCGTTAAAACATCGACTTTCGGACAACTTTAGATTTCGATCACAATGATCTCCGCAGTGGAAAAAAGTTATCGACAATTGGAAAACAACGTTGCAAGCCACCGACACTTCGCTGGACTGCTGTTCAATCTTATAGGCTTATAGTTTCTTCTACTTACAAAAAGTTACTGGCCGGAGTTTTTGACTCACACTGTATACTACTTCTCGCATTTCCGCGCTGCCGGTTCGGCGTATTGCAGCAAACGAGCTCCGGATTTTTGCAAGAATAAGAACATTTTTGACGGCCTAAATTTCAGGGGACAGTCGCTCCCCCCACCACGACACTGTAGTAGTAGTAGTAGTAGTTTGCGGCGAGAAGCTGTCAGCGTACATACGACGGACGGACGGTCAACATTCGTAGGCCTATTGCACAGCCCGTCACACCCTGGACCGTGCAGTGCACTGTCCTGTCACCTCAGACCGTGGCGCCCTCTGTCGTATCGATCTGACTTGTTGATCGATCAGTGCGTCCGTCCGCCCGCCTCGCAGAATAATTTCCAATTAGAAACCGGACGCGACGACATCTCCGCCGCACACATATTGGTGTCCCGATCCGGACGCACTTCGGGGGATTTTCTAGCTTATTCAGAGACTTTCGACACTGACGTTTTCAGAGATGGAGACTTGAGCAGTATTCACATATCCGCAGTGGCTTCTATCCCCACAAATCTGAAATCAAAATCGGGCACAACTTCTCCCAGTTTTGGCTGAGGATCCCCCCCCCAATTTCTTCACCCTTGGTTCGGTCAGTCAACACGCATTGTGTTAGTGTAATGGGATGCGATTTTCAACGTAAAAGAAATAGGCCTATTGCGTATATCAACAAATTTGCCTCTCAGTTAGTCAATCTCTTCAGTCGCCGTCACATTTCGCCAGGAACAGACATTTTACCGTCTAAAACAAGAAGCTCAGCTGTCGCTAGGGTTGTTACTATATCCAGCCTATAGAACTCGTCAACGTTCTATCTAACGGTGCTATCGCCGACCCCTTTCGACGTATGGTTTAGCCACAATAAGCCTACATGCGTTACAGACAGACAGACAACACGCCCAAAGCTTGACCTTAACGGTTGGCCAGAAACTATTTACCATCGAGTTATAACGCCCCGAGTCGTCGCAGTTGCGTAAACGTCAATCAGAGTGGTGGGCGTAGACTGTCGTTGACTGCTGACGACTGACGACTGGTGCAGGGTGACAAATTGCTTCTTTCCGTTCAATCGCTGTAGGTAGTTCTAGGTCTAGTCACCACTGCTCATCATCTGGGCTTCGTGCAGACAGATCAGCTCTGAAGAGACTTCCTAGCCGAATTATAAAAAATAAATACGGCTTGAGCCAAAAATACGGCTAATAGGCGAATTAGCCGAATGAAAAATTTACGGCTAAGTTACGGCTGATACTAAAATTTTCGGCTGAAATGCAGCTACAACACTAATTTTTCAATGGCACACAGACAGCTTTAATATTACAGACAGGTTGCAGAACACAATGAAAAATTAGTTCGAGCATTTTGCACATGCTGCTGGGACTTTAGATTAATCCACGTGTTTAGTTCAGACTTTAGAACAGTCCATAATTGTCGTGACAGTTCAGTCGCGTCGGCGTCGCCGGTGTGAATAGGGTATAAAAGGCAGACCAAACCGAAACATAACCGAAGGTTAGCCGATTATTTTTGCGGCGACTAATGAATTTCAGAAATTTGACGGCGATTACGGCGTCCGCATTCTTTCGGCGAATTTTCGGCGGTGGCGACAATTTTGGCGGATCCGGATATTCACCAGGGGCCTTGTTTACAAAAATTCCTAGGTCATTTTCGGACCGGACCTATTCGCAAGACGTCTGACGTACCAATAGCCTAGGAATAACACGCGCTTTTACCGCAGCACAATAAAGTCCGTTTAGTTTCTATAGCCAGATGTCGTCAACTTTATAGCGACTGTAACAAGACGTAGTAAACATTAGAATACGTTTTCGTTAATTTTTTGGTTTAAAACAATTGTGTTTTTGCAGTTTATGTGCCAATTCAACCTGGCAGCTTGTCGCGTCATCTCTTATCAGTTTGGAATGCGAATTATCAACGGCGTCGTAAGCGAACAAAAAGCCCAGTTGTCGCTAGGAAAAGCCGACCATATCGCCTCCGTCTGAAGCCCAGCGTCCGACTTCCAGTCACGGAGAGAAAGCGATTTGTCAGAGGTGACACAGTTCCGTGCACGCTATGTTAACGGGACGCTGTCTAGAAAGCTAAAATTAACGCTAGTATAACAGACATCGCACGTGGCCATTTTGCCAAGCGATATAAATAGCTACAGAGTAAATGAACAAGAAAAATATCGGACGCAAATTTTGCAAACGTTTGTCAAAATAAAAACGCCTTTCTGGGAAAAAACACGCTACAGCCTATACAGTTCCTGTTGCAGTACTGACCTTCAAGGATTCAAGGTGAATGATGTTCACATCATTTGAAAGCCAATATGAGACTCCCTATTAATGATCAATAGTAACCTAAACCTTATCTCGCAGCGTTTTGCCATAATAGCGCGCACTGGCCTTTAAGTTCATCCAAGGTCAATGATTTTTATGTTATTTGAAAGCCAATATGCCATTTCCTATTAGTGATTAATAGTAACCTAGGCCCTATCTCTCACCGTTTCCCAGATATGGCCAGTTTTCAGTTCGAAAACGCACATTTTTTCTACCCCCGTCACAATTTGAAAATGTTTTCCTTGGAGTAGATGGCTGAAATTTTGCACGCTTAAGACTAACACCCATGGCTAATTATTTGTGTAAAAAACTTTTCCCCTACGCTCTACCCGTTAGCCACAATACATCTGTTACAGACGGACGGCAACCATGACAACTCGACCGTTACTAAAGTACGGTCGGCTAAAAAGTATGTCGAGCAGGAAATTTCAACAGAGAGCCACAAATTGCCGACAAAGATCGAGATTGTGGATGCTCAGAATCTTAATTTTGTTCTTAAATTTCTCAAAGTGAAAAGATTTGAGCTTCAAATTTTGCATATTTGGACGAAAACTTTCATACAAAACAAAATTTTCCGAAAGCCCAAATTTAAGTGGGGACAATCGTCCCTGCCCCCTCCTCCCCGCCCGTTACCACGGCGCCACTGCAAATTATGTATCTTATCATCACGTGATACTTGCTACAACGTGCTGCGATCTAAACCAATGACGTCAGTAATGACGTTGCTGCTGCTGCAGTGCCGGCGCAGATCGTTGATACGCTGTCGAGCGATGACGTCACGGTACGGGAAGGCGCCAACGTGTCGCTCGTCTGTCACGTGACCGGCGTCCCTCGACCGGAAGTAAGATGGCGTCGCAAGCGGGTCATGTCCCTGCAGGATGAGTCGACCGAGATGTTAGAGGCGTCTCTAGTAGCAGCAGCAGCAGCAACAGGTCGATCTCAGCGTAAATACAGCTCATGCCAGCTGCTGACACAAGGTGCGTTCGACTCGGTTACTCAACTTCTATTGTTTCTATGTGTCTCGCTGAAACCCAGATCTTCGACCAGGTTTTCCAGCAGGTTGTTGTCTGTCCAATCCAATGCATAGCATTGGACAGAGTATAAAATCACCTGAGTGTCCATGCGTCCGTGCGTCCAACTTTTCTTAAGCTCTCTTTCTTCCTCCTTCTCCTTCCATTTCCCTTCCCCTTTCCTTTCTCCTTCTCCGTTTCTTTTCCCTTACCCTTCCACTTTCCCTTTCCTTTTCCTTTTCTCCTTTTTCCTTCCCCTTCCCTTTCTTTTTTCTTTCTG
>Ga0209454_1001886_pt1 | contig 13714 bp, 13 predicted proteins | sample WorMetHERISLAND1_2_FD_187400 | JGI IMG/M metagenome (GOLD analysis project Ga0209454, IMG submission 187400) | Marine gutless worms symbiont microbial communities from Max Planck institute for Marine Microbiology, Germany - Olavius geniculatus... | ecosystem: Host-associated > Annelida >...
CTTCGGTCTAAGTACCTACTTAAGTCAAAAAGTGAAGTGATTTCGCTGAGCGAAAACATGGCGACTAACACGGATAGTTAGTAAATTAAAACAGTCTGGTACCAAAAATAAATGCCGTAATGGCTACACAGTGACGTAAGACGTTACTTAATTACGTCATTTGCGTGCGCGGCGCAATTAAATAAGCAAGTCCAAGCGTAACTGGTCGATTTATTTTCTGTTAGGTTTACTGGTTTTCCGCCATTTTTAATCGTTTAGTTAAACTTTGGTCTAAGTACAGACTTTAGCATTCAGCTTTAGCTTTCGCTCAGTGAAAAGGCTCAGCGAAAGTCTAGGTCAAAAAGTGAAGTCGCCCAGTTTACGTAGAAAGCACTTAATTCATTTACTTCAGCCATAGTGACCATTTTCATTTTTACTTGCATTCTCAGCAATAAATTTGCAACAAAGATCCCACCACACCTGAACCATGTTCTTCTCTACATTACCTTGTAGAAGTATTAGTATTCCAAACATGTGAAACCGTTATACAATAGAAAAAAACAAAGCTAAAATTGTTTTCTGTCTTATCTACTTCATTTATGTTTCACATGTGCGGTCAGGCCTACAGATGGGCTACACCTCCAAGGTGCATGGAAAACAACACACAGAACGCTGTGCTGAGTGCTTCAGTCTGTTATGAGATCGCATCCGCAGAACTTGCAGAAAAAAACATGAAAAATATGCGACAACGATCAAATATGAAATGATCAAGAAAAAACAACGACAAAGGCCCAAACTCCATTTGCTTTGATATGTCATGTTCAACATGTCGTGTATCTGTTGTACAACACGCTGTGCAACAACTTCTATGACAAATGCCCCCAAACTAGATGTAATCAAAACTCGGCAAATCCACAAAAAGTTGTACGGCACAAGTCCATATGAAATAAAAGGTCTCTATCACAACATCTCGACATGTCCCGATATGCAGCTTGTTGTACAACAGTCGACAACAAATCGAAGCAGTGGAGTCTGGGCCTAACTGAGGAAAAACAGTAACTAGCAGTAGTGCTGACGTAAACAGATGGACAACAGAACCATATCAAAAAGAGACAAAGTTAACAACACAATAACTACGGACATTGAAAATCAAAAGTAACAGAAATAGGGACTTTTTACCCTCACTAACATTTTAAACCATGGATGCATTTCTGACCATTAGTGACTCTTTGTTTTAACAACTTACAACTAATCGACAAGAGTTCAATCAACTCCAGGAGGCAACTGCATTTTTGGCCACTATGGGAGCAAACCCAGTGAATTTTTTTTCCGGCTAAGCTAGCATGCCGTGTAAGTGGGACCAGAAGGGTGAACAAAGATGGTGTCACTAAGAAAAAATCACAAGAAATTAAGGTCTACAATAAATTCAAACACCTGTCGAACATAAGTGTTTCGGTGACGGCAATAACAAAGTCAATGTGAAAGAACTGCTTTTTTACAGTAGTCACAGATATTCACATCTTCAGAAACTACATCAAACACAGCAGCAAAAACGATAGTTGCTGTTACAAGAAGCAGTTGCTGGCTGAGCTGAGCAATAACGACTGCCTTCGTAGATTACTAGACTACTTGTATGATTTCTTCAGCTCATCGGTTTTCATTTTTAGTTAGGTTGTTCTTGTTCATTCACTCCTCGTTTGCGTTATGTAGCAGAATGCTGGTTTTTAGCACACATTAAATTTTACCACGCAACACGTAGGCTCTTTCCGGTGTAGGTCCAACTGCACTTTTATTGTCCTTCCAATCAAATTCAGGATACAACAAATCTAAGTATCAAATACAAATGAACAGTATATGCATCATATCATAAGAGTTGGTTATTCCTCTAGTAATACGGCAGTCACTTCAAATCGTCGATTGCAAAGAACATGTGAAAGAAATTTACACCTTGCAGACAAGACACAGCAACTGCACTGTACAATTCACAGCATAGAACAATTACGCATACGTACAGCAAGCTGAGAACATTTTCTGCTACAAGACGTCGGCCCAGTGCTGACATGACATGCGGCCATCCCGCCTAACTAAAGCTTGCTTGTCCACTGTACTGTCCAACCCTAACCTTAACACGTGACCTTTTGACCCAAACACTGGTATACCAGTTACTCATGCACTGGCAAACGTTCACACCAGTTTTGTTTTCTCAAAATTTCACTTTTGGGTTAGGAGCCAGTACATAACAGAAAGATGGACGGGCACAACCTGTAATGTGGCCTGTTGGGATGATCAAATATTAATACGACTTCATACACTACATTATTTTGTCTTCAACTGCAGTTCATAAACTAATCTCGTAAAAAAACTCCTGAGTATTCTTTGGCCTAAGAAAACTACTGGAGCTGGAGCACTGACACATACACCTTGGGCCATAAAAAACATGCCACTTTTACTTTTTGAATAGCTTCGTGAAACATTGGCTGATTTTAATATTTTTTGGCACGTGACATCAGAAAAAAACTTGATGCAAATGACTATAGTTTTGGCCAACTCACATTAATGTTGTCGCTGCACTACCTTGTGAAATGCAGAAGTCGTAGTTTGGCCATTTACAACAATGATTTCATACTGGATAGCACATGTGTCGGCTCAGAAATGATTAACTGAAAAGCGACAAACAAGATTGGCAACTATCTCAAAAAGTCACACGTGTCACATCACGTCTTTTTTTATTACAGCATGTGCTCAAAATGTCTTTCTCCAGCGCGAATGCAAATGGCAAATGTTGACACCACTCACAAACAGCAGGCTCAACAACCTGCATTTCACAAGGTAGTGTAGCGACAGTATTAAAGTGAGATGGCCAAAAGTATAGTCATTTCTGTTAAGTTTCTTCCTGCTGTTGCAGGCCAAAAATTATGAAAATCGGCCAATGCTGCAAGGAACTATTCAAAAAATAAAAGTGGCACAATTTTTATGAACCACGGTGTATATAATGCAAACAAAATAGGCTATTTCTGCAAAGATACTAAAAGTCAAAAACCGTGACTAAAAATTTACTATAACAGAAACTGTACATGGACCAAACTGTCTACACGACAAGCAAGAATCAAGAAAGCATTAGCACATAAAGCTGTTACAGATTAAACTTGGAGAAGCACACAGAATGTACAAAATAAAGATTAATTATTGTACATGCATACAAAAAAGTCACAAAGGTACAGTGACTGGCATCGATATAATTTGGAGAACTGTGATTTTTCTGTCACTATTTTTCACATCTCATTTGTATCGGCTGCCAAAAAATGCAAACAGCTCATTATGCAAAATCCTTTTTAGTGCATGATAACTACTTTTGCTGAATTACAACGTATGGTTTTTTCTTTCAGCCTAGTATTTTTTATGTTTTAAGTTTTAATCTGGGCACTAGCTGCAACACAGTCAAGATGTTTCATTCACCATACGATTGTGAACAGTCTAAAGAAACAACTGTGTTTCATCCAAAAAATATTTTCCCCGCAAATGGCACACCGTATTCTGTTGCAGTATTTCTTACTGTTTTACTTCTCAGAGACCTGGGCAAACTTAACAAGCTAATTTTATTAGAAATCAAATCTATGGACTACTGTCATAAGGCAAATGAAAGTAAACTACCATTACATTTTTTCATAGGTCAATAACTAGGGGGCTAATACACTGTGTTTGGTAAAAAAACCGACCCCCTAGGCATCATGCAATAAAATGTCAAATCTGAACGAATTTGAATAAAGTTTCGTACACTTTATCCCCAATAAATTCCTAAAGCGATTGCCAAATTTCGTTTAAAAATATCATTTCTTACCAAAATTATTAATTTTTGAATATCCATAACAAAATATCTCCGTTACCAATATGGTGTTACATAAGTAAAATCCATATTTGCATAACTTTAACAAACAACATCTGATTCTGGCAAAATTTTACACCACTCAAAGTGCCAAATTTCAGTTAAATCTATCTACTCGAACAATAGTTACAGCAGCTTTTGTGAGGTTGCCTCAAAACGTGAAGTGTCCAGCACTAGGCAACCGTTTGTTTAATCCTGACAGTGTCCATGGCTTGCTGGGAAATTCCACGATAGACTTTTAGCACTGTACCTTTTCTTTTGTTTCAACAGTTTAATTAAAACACGATCATCTGCAGAAAAAACCATTTTGTTATTGTTTATGTAATTTTGATTGTGTCAACAAACGTCACTTCCGCTTGAGTATGTAACTCCTTATTGGTAACGAAGATATTTTGTTATTGATATTCAGCATTTAATAATGTTGGTAAAAAAATAACATTTTTCAACTAAATTTGGCAATTGCTTCAGAAATTTATTGTGGATTAAGTACACACAACTTTATTCAAATTCATTCACATTTGACATTTTTATTGCACGATGTCTAGGGGGTAAGTTTTTTACCGGACACAATGTAGTTATTTGGCAAATCATTATGTACAGCCACATGACCGAAGCCACTGATATAAGCAGCAGAGAGGCAAAGCAAAAATGAACTCAAACCCCATCTGTAATACCCAAAGTTCCAACCCCAACTGTGAATCTCATGTAAGATTCCAATCCAGTGCACTTTACTACTTCATCAGTCCTAAGTACCTGCAGTGCAACAAGCTAAGCAGCATCAATGATGACTAGAAAAAAGCCGGCTGCTGAACATCGCAGTAGCGTGAAATTAGTTGCGAATGGCTGGAAAAGACTCGATCAGTCGGCTGACATACTGGACCATCACAACTACACAACACAGCACAGCAAGCACTGCACTGCAACATTGTGTAATAATTAGTAATAAAAAAAGCGTCAAAAAAGTCAAAAAGCTCAGAGAGGTACTATCCTCGCTTCCTCAGCCCTCTGCTGGACATAAATTTACAGTTAGACATAGATAATGACCCATCAAGGTGCTAAGCATGCCTGGCATTGAGTGACTTTGTTGCTCACCAACTGCAACAACAACTACACATGCTACAACTAATAATAATCAGCCTGGATGACGAAGCAGTTCGCGTGGCAGTGGCGCTACGTCTGAGACTAAAGATCCACATGTCCCACATTCATGCCATTGTGGACAAGACGTGGATGCATGGGGTCTACATGCTTTTGTGTGCAAGCATGCGCCGAGTCGCATCCAGCAACACCATGTACTTAACGACATCATCGCCCATGCTTGTGCTTCTGCAGGGGTTCCTGTTTCCAAGGAACCATCTGGTCTCTTTCCAGACGACATCCGAAGGCCTCACGGCCTTACCTTGATTCCATGGCAGGCAGGGAAGGCTGACTCGTATATTCACTCATCAGTCTGCCACTACAGCTGGAGCGGCGACCGAGTTAGCAGCAGCAAGCAAAGTCTCAAAATAATCTGACCTACCATCCTCCTGTTTGTTTCAGCCAGTTGCTCTGGAAACTCTGGGTCCAATCAATGAGTCAGCTATTCAGTTTATTGAGGACTTGGGCCGCAAAATCTCAACCATTTCCAACAAGGTGTGCGAGAGTCTATTTTTGTTTCAGCGGCTGTCGGTCCTAGTGCAGCGTTTCAATACTTGTTCGTGACAGTTTTTGTACAAGCGACACATCGGACCTCTGGTCATCCCAGTAGCTTTTTTATGTTTAGTTTAGTTTAATTTTTAACCCCTGGATCTTTACTACCGAGAGTACAAAAAATACTAACAATAATAAATGAATTTTTTTAGCGCCAGCATGTCGATTGACTGCAAAGGCGCTGCAATAAAATCATTTAATGCAGCACCAGATGGCACTGATGTGACCAAATTATATTGGGCGAAAACTGGAAAAGGAAGAAATATTGGGTCAGCACTTGCCTTTACTGCCATTGGATAGGGTGTTGCCGAGTTCCTACAGGCAACAATTCAACTATGTCTAACGATTTAGCAGCAACACGCAGTGCAAATTTTGACTAACGGTTCCGACCACCAAATCTCCTCTTCTGGTAGGCAACTGGGCTTTATTAGTGATAATGTGCTGTGCTGTCACCATATGAACAGAAACAACCTAAGATCTAAAACATATCAAAATATTTGGAAGTGATATTAGGGCAAATTCTGACTATGTTGCCACAAAAACAATAGCCACTAACAAGGAATTTCTTGCTACTCCATAACATTGTGATTTCTACAAAAAAACCAAAAAATACTGTAAAAACAACACGAAAGTATGAAGATGCAGATATGAGTACAAAATAACCGAAACGTACCAAGTACTGTTCACTGGTCAAATACTTGTACGTCCTGCAGTGGCAAAAATACGGACATCAGATGAACAGAAACAAGCAACTAAACTGTTGTAGCCAACAATTAACAATTTCATGTTCTGACAGTGTTGGACTGTAAAAAAACCTGCTGCAAAAATAACTAACATAACAAATAACAAAAAAACATAATATATTAATAATGTAAAATAACAAACTGCTAATTTGCAACAAAATGCAAATACAGAATCAAAGCAAAAATAAACATTACAAAGTCTCACAAGATGACATAAAATCAGTGAAAAAAGTAACGAGCAGTGATAGACTTCTAAGAATGTGCATGAAGGCACACACCTCCAGCATTTTCTGAGTCAAATCCAGGTTCATTAAAAAACCGAATTTGGTAGGTTTTTGGATTTTTCATCAGTTCAAGTTATTAGAATAAGCAATACCTTTGGACACCAAATAATCTCTGGGTGTCTAAACCCTGAATTGTTATATTCTTTACTTTTATTTTAAATAAACATACGAGGATGATGATGACAATGATGATGACTTGGATACCTCGTCAGTGACTAGAGATAGTTCAGTCATTCCTGAAGCGTCGTACTGATAGGAAGGAGTGGATGTCGTATTGCTGTTGTACAAAGCAGTGTCAGCAGCTGCCGGCTGTAGTACTTCAGCTGTAACTGACTCAGCTGCTGCTGCAGACGTCACTCCACCATCATCCCCATCACTGTCAACAAACAACCATCAATCAGCACTGGGCTTTGAACAATATCGGTTTTGGGGTTCTGGGTATTGCCCAATATTCACCAGTATTGAGTACCAGGGGTATTCGGAATGGGTATCATCCATTATCTACTGTAATAAGTACTGCGTGATATTTTTATCCGGTGCCAATACCAAGATTGCTCAGACATACTGACGTCAAATGTACATGGTCATTTAAATAGATACTGTATGGGCAAGCTAGTGCTATATACCATAAATGTTTATATTTTATTAAAAATGAATACAGTGCTTCACTGGCATTAGTATTTGTATTGGCCATAGGTATCGGCAGGACCCAATAATATGATATGGTTCTAACCTTATTCATCACTGGGCTACTCCTCAGTGCAAATTCAGCCAAAAGCAAAAAATTGCATGCGGGCATTAAGTTGTCACCATGCTGTACTTACATGCAATGTTTCAACTTAAAAAAACGATTCAACATCAGAAAGCTCGTCATTACTGAGATATCGTTGGACAAAAAACCGTAACAAATAATCACTCACTCACAACTAGCTCAATTGTAAGTAATTAAATAACAAAAACGTCAACTTGAAAAGCCCCAATGTGCAAGTGCTCCTAATTTGAGATTGCATAACTTCAGCTGCACCAAGAATAAACAAGCATTTGATTATTTCCTTCGGTTGACTCAATCGACTAATAAATAAATAGCTGGAAATCACAATGACAAATAACTGACACTGCCAGTTCATGGTTCCATTCAGCCATAAGCTGGTTACATCTCGCATAGTATGCCATCTGAGCTGCAATGAAGTCCTTAAGACACTGCAGATGGTGCACCTAAAAACATCAACAAAAGACAAAGAATTCTCACAGTGGCACAACATAGACCACGTAAAACACAGAAAAAATAAAACACATACAAACAATATTAACTTAACATGTATCAAACTGCAAGAGCATCTGTACTAACTTTGTCCGCTTTGCAACCTCAGTTACATTATTTCAGATCAGAAATTAAGAAAAAAAACAAAAACAGCCATCGAAAACGAAACTAACATTGTGCATTATGTGATATGATTATCACAAAATATCAAGAATAGCTACAGCCTTACCAAATGTTCAATTTGTATTTGCACTCAACAGTGGCCCTACTTAAAACATTGATTTTGATACAAAAAATTTGAGCAATTGAAACATGAATACTGCAACACTGTGCTAACGTGCTATTTGCAAAGTTGACAGCTTGCATTTTACGTTAAAAAAATAACCTTTTTATTCTCTGCAGTAGTAAAACTGTGTGCAAGTGTTATATCTGTCGATGTTCAATATTGTTAGCCCAACTATTGTGATTAAAAATGTCATCGTTAGTTTCGTTCTCATTTTGTCTTAGTGGCTTAGTGGAAATATTTCCTATTTTTATTCATATTAAGGCACTTCAAAAAGCCTAATTTTTGCATATGGCTGAATGGTAAGAAGTAACAACACAGCAGAATTCTGCTACTGGAACCAGAGCATGAGATGATGCAGACCTGAGCACTGCCAAGACCCTGGAGCAGAAGTCGAGTGACTTCAGAATGACGGTCAAACTCACTCTGCGCCAGGCGCACATCATTCTCAGCCTACAACATCAACAACAACAACAGTAGCATGGTGAAAAATTTGGGAATGTCAGAAAATCCTTTCGTCCAAAAATGTTTTGTGTTAAAATTTGAAACTTGAAGCTAAAACACCATTTTGGGGAAATTTAGAGGCAAATTGGAATCTCGAGCAATCGTAATCTCCAGTGTTGGAAACTTGCTGTCTGTTGACCAATGCAATCATTCTACATGTGCCACTACAAAGGCTGTTCACTCACTTCAACTGTACCTTCACAATACTCTTTAATGCAGCTGATACATCGCAGAATATAACTGAGATAACTGCAAGGGCAACATATTTCATTTCCAACATCAGCAGTCTCGTAACATATTACATTTGTACACTATTAAAAACAGCCGAACTTGCCATTTATTTGTTAATGGTGGCGAAGACCAGAATTTATTCCACCTACCCAACCAGAATGGTTATGCAGTAAGACGTTTTACTTATAACAAAAGTAGATGCCCATCTGACAACTAACTGAGCTCAAAGTACAGCAACTTCATTGATAACAACAACAGAATACTCCAAAGCCAAATTACTGCCAAACAAACTCAGTACTCAATACAGAAACTATACAAACACTTTAACATAAAATTGAAATTAATAAAAACATATTCAACTGATTGAAAAACACAAGGTAAAACAGAGCTGCACTAAACATGTGAGGTGGGAAAATAAAAACATCTTTCCATAATGTGATGAGCATGTGCAAAAACAGATACAGAAATCTGAATAAAAAATAATATAAAATCTCAAAAAAAACATCAAACTTCATCTTGGTTGCTAACTACAGCAAAAAAATGGCAAACCAAAAATATATTCTGGCAGACTTATTATTGAAGCTATCGAAAAACGTTTCAATTTTCACAGAAAATAAACCCTGAAAAGCATAGTCATGACCTTCTGTGGTTGATGCTGCTAATACTATAATTACATCAGTTTCCTCAACTCAGTTTATCACAACATTAATGAAGCCCAAAATACAAAACTACCAGCAACTAAAGCAAGCAATTTCATAACGACATCATGCGATATTGTACTGTTACATCTAGCAGTACTTACTGTGGTCACATAGTCTAGTTCCTTGTGTTAGCATGACACAAAGCACAACAGTCACCAATAAATATCCACACTTGCAAGACTAACAGACTGCAGACTGGTTGAATTAAAAGAATTAATTGATTGTTAATTCTGATTAAAGAAAAACAGTGTCAGTTGCCACAGAAAATAGATTTCTTCTTCAGCAACTTTATAAATTATTCACAAACAGCCGTCACTGAAACAGAAATAGTAAGTGCGTGACTGCATTTGACATTTTGTCAACAAACTGAAGATCTCTGATGGGAGAAAATAACTATTGTTGCTTGTTTTTGTTTGACAAATGTTGGACTCCATTTAAAAAATGCTGTACTGCAGCAGTATTATCATTATCGCTACCAGAAATGTTACTATACTACAGGATCACGTCCATCCCAACAAAAGCATTAATCATGACTCACAGTTTCTCTCGTCTGTTGTGTTTTTGCACGCCTCAGCCGGGACTTTGCCGCATCCAGATCAAGACGTTTCGTGTCCAGTGCTCGACGTTCCTTCTGCGATACGTCAAACAACAGCTGAGAGGTCACAGAGAGCGGACTCGAAACAAAAATATACGTAACTGCAAAAGATTTTGCCCACTGCTCTCTCCAGAACATCATATGCACATTTTTTATCACAAAAGCAGCAAATAACACACATAATATCTGCATCTAATCAATACAGTACACCATATTGTCATTCCAGCACTAATACATGAATGTAGTTCATAACAGGTACACACAAAATATGCAACATAACCCAAGTTTATAAAAATTTTCAGAAAGACAGCAACTATACAAATACTCATTGATAAAAATTAACAAAACAACAATTTTGTATGATCAGTAGTCAGCAAAGCAGAATTTATAAAACTTCTCAGAAATTTTCCTAAGATTCTCCCAAGTTCTTCCTAAATTCTTCACAAAATGGAAACTCAGTTACGTGTGTTTTTCACAACTTTTGTGCCAGTGAGTCGTATAATTTTTGTAAAGCACATTTATCTTCAGATCTTCATAAGTCAGATATACTCCTACCTTTCCACAAATATGACTTGTAAATTGATGTAAATTAGGCCGAGCATGTTTAGAGTTCAGACCTGGACAGTTTTCATGTCACCATCAAGAAACGTATGCAGCGGCTGTAGAAAGTCCTTTGTAGCAGCAGCAATAAAATCACGTCGTGCTTCAGCGAGTTTTTGTTCCACTTCACCGCAATGTACCAGCATCTTGCCTGCATATGCATAGCCACACTCAGACAAGATAATATTAAAATAAGATATTCATTAGAATGCAGCCATGAATACCTGAAGTGTTACAATATGACAGATAAAACAACTAATCAATGACAGTCAATTAAGCACAAAAAACACATAAATACCTACTACTACTACTACTACTACTACTTGGTCGCCTGTCGGCGACCAACTACGTGTCCGTGCCAGATGCCCCTATCCCTCATCAGTGTGGCCAGCTCCGCTTGTCGCATAGCATGATCCAATACGATGATGAAAAGGAATGGAGCCAATGTATCACCCTGAAGTACACCTGCTGTTATGTCGAACAGTTCTGTCTCTCCGTCTGGTGATATGACTCTGGCCTCTGTATTGGTGTACATCCGCTCTATTGCTCGGAGGAGATTAGGAGGGTATTAGGAGGGTATCGGTATTCAATAAAAAAACATTTAACGAACTGCAATCATATGACCGAAATGGCATGATGCCGTAGCAAAAAAACAATGAAAAACAGCCAATTAGCCTCATAAAAAACATAAACAATTTGGGATGGAAATGTGCTGGCAACATTTGTCTGGCACAACACACATATATCATGCACACAAAAATTTATAAAACTATATGGATTCACACCAAAGATAATAAGAAAGAGCAGGATCCAGGCCAGAGAGAACTAAAGATGGTATGCCATTTAATAAACAAGGCTAAATGTAGACAATGTGTAAATTTGGAATATAAACATAATGTTGCAATAACGAATGCAGATCAATGGAACTAGACAGAAGCAACATCTGAAGAAAACATGGTGGAAACAATTTGAGTGTTGTCTTGACCTGAGAAATTGTAGAAGTGTAGAAGAGCAAGTGTAAAAGACATATTGAAGAGACAATGGCTGACAAAAGCTCTGCTGTATAACGGAGAGTAAACCACACTCTTTGTGCAAATGGCTGCATATAAAAACTAGAAGGCGCTCGTGAGAGTGCATATCTCTGCCAAGTGAAGTGATTTAAACATTACTACTACTAATACTACTACTACTACACCTACAGTTACTACTACACCTACAACTACACTTACAACTACAACACCTAAAACTACACCTACACCTACATCTACAACAACTACTATACCTACAACTACTACCATGCCTACAACTACAACTACACCCTAAATCAAGGAAAGGGGAGGGAGAAGGAAGAGCTGCTTCACGGCAAGGGAAAGGGAGGAAAAAGTAATAGCTGGCATTGCTGCTTGTGCAGTGATGTCATTGCCATTATGAGTCATCATATACACACATGGAACGATGAACAGACAGAACAACCAATCTCTTAATCTCTTCCAATGTTCATTACGTTCACCTTGGTGGAGATAAAAAAAACTCTAAGGAATAATACACCAAAGAATAGAGCAGTGCTGAAATCTACTGGTCAATGGTTCATACCATATGGTGTTGCTGCATCGAACTGCTGGCCAGCTTGCACCATGTACTGACCTAGCAGACCCTCGTCCACCTGCAGCACTGGCCGTTTGCCCTGCACTTTCTCATAGAAGAACTCTTCAAGCCGGACACCTGACAACAGCAGTGACAACCAGAACATGAAGAATTTGGCTTTAGAAATAACTGTTCCTACTGTAACACACTGCAATATGGATAAACATTTAAACAATCATAAACTTGCCACTTACAGAGAAAATACGAATCAAAAATTAACAAAATAACAAGTTAAATCCCAACCAAATATTTTGCAGCTGTGTCTATGCAAAACAACAATTACCGGTACCATGAAAACATTTAGAAATTTAAAAAAACAAATAATGACACAAAATAACATGCTATGAAATCTGATAATCTCATTAAAAGCTTAGCAAAATTGGCCAAAAGCTACCTACAATTAATGTACAAAAAACGAAAAAAACATGACAAATCTGGGTAAAGTCCAACAGACAATCCTGTAATAGTAGTGCTGTCGAGGCATTAATTTTCTAAATGTGACATTAACGCATGCACTAATTTTTTTAATGTACACATTAATTAACACATCATTGTATAGCTGATATTGCAGTGGACTACATTGAGAAAATGATTGAGAAGATGAGTGAAATGATGACCAACGAACTCGTGGCTGTGTCGCAGGACTATGACAGTAGTAATGAAACAGCAACAAAACAATTTTTTAACTTCTTTCAAGAATATTATTCGATCGTCAAATAGTCGTAATTAACTGGAACACTGAAATTCCTGCTTCACAGAATTTACTAAATTTACAGATGTGCACTGATATTTATAACATGCAGTAATTTTTTTTAGAACGTGTTAATTCTTTAACGCATTAACGCATTAAGTTAACATGTTAATTTATGTAAAAAAACTGTTCAGTTTATATACAGTGTAAAGGTGACATCGTGGTTGTAGATATAAAACAGCACAAATCACAATTTAAAAAATTCAAACTTTACCATTACACAGTCAGCAAAGTTCTTCTGACATTGTGTAATGGTGATGTTTGAATTTTTTAAATTGTGATTTGTGCTGTTTTATATCTACAACCACGATGTCACCTTTACACTGTATATAAACTGAACAGTTTTTTACATAAATATTTGCAGTTTTATTGCCATTGAAAGTAATCTAGAGCTGAATAAAATCGAACAGTAGAATAACCACTACAACTGCTACCACAACTACTGCTACTCCTATTTCTACTTCGACTATAAGTAACTTCTACTTTACCATTACCATACTCTACCCTTACCATAACCTACGTCACCCCTATTGTTACCGTAATCTTACGACTACACTACCACTATC
>Ga0209454_1001887_pt1 | contig 13713 bp, 9 predicted proteins | sample WorMetHERISLAND1_2_FD_187400 | JGI IMG/M metagenome (GOLD analysis project Ga0209454, IMG submission 187400) | Marine gutless worms symbiont microbial communities from Max Planck institute for Marine Microbiology, Germany - Olavius geniculatus... | ecosystem: Host-associated > Annelida >...
ATCTTTGCCTATGCAGATGACATTGTATTACTTGCCCCTTCGTGGCAGGCTTTGCAGGTTCTGATTTCCACCGTAGGGAAATATTGTGTTAAATTGGACCTCACTCACAATAAACGAAAGTTTTTGCGGCAGCAACAATGAAGATTTCGTGATCCTAGCTTGCACTGTTTTGATACAATACAGCAGCGTGTCAGACAGAGAGACGGACGGACGGACGGACAGACGCCCAGGATAGCTAAGACGTGCGAAGCATTCTGCTGTCGCGCGTAAAAATCGCAAAAAATCACAAACTCCCTATTTTTGGGATTCAAGGTCGTGCAAAGACAATAATGTTCGTACCCACTAAAAGCTTGTTTATTTGCAACCGTTTTTACGCTAGACGAGTCGATAAATATAAAATAACGTTTTAGGGGTAGGTACCTTATTAGACGTTTTCGTTCAAGGGAAATCTTTTCACCCAGCTGCACGAAATTTTGTCACAAAAGCTAACTAGAGTCTTTGTGGCAGCACACAGTAAAAATTTCGTATCATAGCTAGCGCCATTTTTATGCGCAAGAAGTAGAACACTATAGATAATTTAGCCGCCGGTCGTCTGGCGTTCTCTGGCGACTGACTTACACTGTTTTACTGGATTTTCAAACATGTACCGCTGTTGCGCGTTCCCGTTTGCGTTGCAGGGCTTTTCTTGTAATACAGTGCCATAGTGTGACAAACAAACGGACGAACGGACAGACGCGCTAAAGCACTGTACCTGCTGACGCACGTAGCCTATTGAAGGAAGTTAGAGACGTAGGTTTTTTAGCGACCGACCCGAAAGCACTGGCATTTTGGTGCCTTAGCCAATAAACAACACGATAAGCTGTCGTAACTTTCCGCCAGGCTTGCGGTTAAAATGCTCAGTCACAAAGCATATGCCCCTGCAGTCGGTATTAATTATAGTGTTTAGTGACAGAGACGAATGTCTGTGCCAGAGCTTTTATTGAGCGTGACATCTTCACCGCTAGTTCGACACTCAGAAACCATTACATCAGCAGCTAGCTAGAAAACACGCAACGCTACACAGGAACGAAATACAGTACACGTATGTGTATGATTTTGTTCTATTATTTTTGCGTCTGAATAGATAGAACTTGCAGTAATTAATGCCTGCTTAGAATATACCGTAGAAGATAAAATGAGATCTTATTTGGCGAGTTTTATCATTGTTGACTAGACTACTTTGCGAGAACGAGAACAACGAACTGTTGCTAATAGTAATACTACCCGAATGCGAATTTTAACAATACTGTATTAAATCAACAGATTGACTTTAAGGACATCAAGGCGCTATTACTAACTCTGTAGGCCTATACAATCATACAAGTAAAAAAATTTGCGAACTGTTTCGTGCAAATCGTTGCATATATTCGCACTCTATTCTAACAAAATGCGATGATTTTGAAATGTTGAGATGTAAAGATGTGAAAGGCGATGTTACTGGACTTGTGTCAGTTATGTTTACTGAGTTATTGCAAATTGTGCGTTAAACAATAGCCGACTCCATATGGGCCATAGGCGGAGTTTTTTTCTGCTTTGGAAAGGCTAAAAATTAAAATGGCGAGCGTGGAGTATGAGGGTCTGCGAGCCTAGCCCTCAGCGGGGTTAGGGCCAAGGTAGATTATTGTTGTATGCAGAGTGATCTAATTGTGAAAAGCCACAGTTACGGTCTGCTTATAGGCTTATAAAGCTGTGAAGCCTCTATATCGCGATCGTCAAGCCCCTTTTAACGCGGCCTTCCGTTACTCCGAAATAAAGTTTGCTCCCAGTTAAAACTTGGATTTCAAACGATAACGGTTAGGCCTAGCGATATAATGGGCGACAGTCCATACGAACAGCCGCCACGGTTTGGAATAAAGTAACAATTAAGGTTAAAAATGATGAAAAATAAAGCTTAAAATAAAGTTAGTGTTACGGTCAAGATCAATGATAGAGTTAGTTTAGCCTGTATGTCAAATGTCAAATGTAAATTTATATAGCGCATTAACGTCAAAACCTTTAATGCGCTGAACACACTAGTACTGTGAAAACAAAAACGTCTTTAACGACTGTCTGAAAAGGTCTCCAGAACGTTCCGGATCACGTACGTCATCAGGCAGTGAGTTCCAGACAGTTGGTCCGGCAACAGAAAACGCCCGACGGCCGTAGGTGCTGAGCCGATGACGTGGCACGGAAAGTTGGTGACTGCTGAAGCCTGTAATAAGTACGGTATTTGGCGGCCCCTCGAAATGACTGCCTTTTCGGAAGGGCAAACCCGAATCATATGCTTAACCTATCGGTGATCAATACAATCACAATAGACACATTTTACTTAATTTATTTTTGAAACCTGAAACACAATAATGCATTATAATAATAACAATAATAATATGTATATGTGACAGTATTTAATGTTTCTCAAAAAAACTTTGACATTATCGATCGAGCTTTAAACGCATTATTAAATTAGAATAATTTTGATTAGAAAATATTTCAGACACATTACTCTCCACAAAATGACCATTTAAGTTTTTCTATCACCCAGTGTAAGCCTATATTTCTGTACCACCGTACATGAAAAAAACGGAACAAGTGTAAAATTGCATTTCTGTTTAATGCAGACGTATCATAAATTGATTAAAATAGCACTTACTTAGCACATTTTGTCCTACATGTATGTCTAGCACCTTGGTTGACATTTTATCCAATTGTCCAATTGTGCAACTGATCACAGTAAATATTAGAAATATCGGCCATGTGTGTAAAAAAGGCACGCAAATGCATTCTCCATGCATCGAGAGCAGTGTCGACACTGTTCTGGTCAAGACATCAACCAGTTGCTTCTTGAGTTAATCGACACTCCTAAGCTGCATGAATTTGACAAACTCGCTGCTGAATGACACTCCAAACATTGTCTAACGGACTGAGGCCAGGGCTGTTAGAAGCCGTAATATTATCTCTCTGGGCATATTATTGAAGTTGTTTCTTTGTTTAGTTTTACACATATTTTGCTTATTTGGTTTTTAGAAAAACAAACGTTAAAACATGAATAGTCATTTGGTGGTCAGTTGTGTTAGAAATCTTTGCCCCCTAAAACTCTTTTTCGTTACACTCTATAATGTCAGAGATGTTTTGACGTTTTTTTTGTTTATTTCAACGTCTATTACGCGTGTTTTGTTTCCATGAAGTACTGTTAAAGCACATTTTGGTTGACGTACGGACTTAAAAATCGTTTGATAAGCAGCTGTGTCAGAAATATTACTACCAAAAATTATTAAAATTTGGTAATTCGTTTTCAAGTTATGGTTCGCTAACGTCAAATTTTTTTGAGACAGTGATTTCGCTATAACGAAATTCCCGTGCATACAGTAGCACGGCTTTTTTGTTTCTTGTGTGCCGTGTAGTTGCTGGGTGTAATTTATGTTGCAGGAAATCATCGACGAAATGTTGCTGCTACAGCTGCTGACTTTGTGCCTAGCAGCAGTCGTTCATCTGACGTCATCGCAGCCCACCGTTGACGTCACTGTACAGGACAGTTGTGACTTCAGTGAGAGTTTCAAACTCACCGTCTTGACAGCTTTGACCCAGCTGCAGAGGGCTCATTCTCAGCTACAGAAAGAGCTTGCTGAACTAAAGGCTAAGCGTACCACGGTTACTTGGAAAAATCAGACGGGTAAAAGCAGATATACTAAACAGCTCAAAAGATAGATTGAGCCGAGATCAAAGAGACACACTTGCACTAAGATTGTACCCATAGTCTTTGTTGATAACGGTATAATATCGTTGCTATCATTAGGCGGAATCATTATTGCACAGGAAGCAATTCCACATTTCTCTGTAGCGTGGTCTGTCTAAGAGTGTCAGTCGTCTGTCGTTTTTACGCGCGAAAGCAGCTACTGCTTTCAGCACGTCTTAGCCATCGCAATTCTGTCTGTCCGTCTGTTAGTCTGTCCGTCTGTCTGTCACACGGGTGGATCAGTCAAAAACGGTGCAAGCTAAAATCACCATATTTTCACCGTCGGCTGCCTGGAAGACTCTAGTTTCAAAAACCGTAAAGCTTTTCTATAAATTCGAAGGGCTCACCCCGAACGAGGGCGCTAAATGAGACGGGGGTGGGCCAAATTTGCGATTTTTGGCCAATAAGTCGCTGTATCTCAGTATCGGTGCGAGATAGAACCAAGGTTACTATTAATCACTAATAAAAAGTCGTACACTGGCTTTTGATTGGCGTTGAATTCAATGACCTTGAATAACTTTGAACGCCAAAATAGGGGGTTTTATGGATTTTTTGGCGATTTCGGGCTGCGAGACACATTGCAAGAGCGAATTGCGCCGAAACTAATTGAGATAGACATGGACAAGCTGCGTATGAAATTTTTAGCATGGAACGTAAAGTTTGACGGTCCAAGTATCGATTTTCTAGGTTTAAAGAAACTTGCGCACGAGGGCATCAAAGAGCAGTACCCCCGTAAAAGTCGTTATTTTACCGTTGTTGTCCAGTAACTGTTATAGACTTTCGCGCGTCTCGTGAGCATTAGCTCAAATTTCTTGTTCACATTCGTGTACTCTGCTTCAATTGTATGACAGATGTAGATGCCATTTAGCAGATAGCATGTTCACTTGTATGGTCCAATAGCACAATGTGTTAGATGGGGTCTCTGGCTCTCAGCGAAAGGGAAATTTAAAGCCGTAACATGCGATTGCAAATTGCAGTCAAACTACTGCCATTTAGCAATTTATGTACAAACGACGAATTAACTATATCTGCCAAAGCAATCTGTTAGTGCATGTCGCCAAATTATTTCGTTCTTTGTTGATGTTGGTACCGTATCACTAAAGTCTGCACATAGTCACATTTCAACCACATCACATTTCAGATAATGCGCATAGATGTTGTGAAAGATAAGACCAAGGTTGCTACTCGTTGACTTTTAAATTTTACAAGGTAGTGTAACAACATTATTAACGTGCAATGAGCTAAACTATAACCTTATACGTCAAATTTTTTTTGATCTTGCCTGCAAAAAATTATCAAAATCGGCCAATGTTTCACGGAGTTATTCAAAAAACAAAAGTGGCACGTTTTGGGCCGACCGCTAAGCTGTAAGCTTAAGGTCTACCCTTTGTCGTCGTTGTCGTCTGTCTGTCTGTCTGTCTTCCGTCACGGATGTATTCAATGCAAGATAGGGCCAAGATTATTATTAATCACTAATATGAAGTGGCATACGCCCTTTCAAATGACATAAAAAGCATCGACCTTGGATGACCTTAAAGTTCAGTGACAACCAGCGACACCAAGCGATAGTGGGGCTTTTTGTTTATTGAGACACGGTGTATTATCATCTATTAGTTAGTGTCATGACACTATTGATGTAGGCTACGTTTGAATGCCGTTATAATTTTCTACACTGTTGTTATTGTTATTGCTGTTGTTGTTGTTTTTATTGGTGTTAATTACATTGTCGATAACTGCTATTGTTAAGTGTGTAATAATTTCAGAGGCAACACAAAGTGCATGCAGTGGGATGAATTTTTGGACGGCAGGACAACGCATTGATCTGACCACTGAGTCTAGGTTCGTGTGGCGAGTTATCACCTCAACAGACAGAACTACTTACGGTGACATGGTGTCCGAAGTGGGATACACCAACTGGCACCCAGAAGAGCCCAATGGCGGTGACCGAGAGGCATGCCTGAAGCTGGTCGGCACTCGTTCTTACAAATGGAATGACCGGAGCTGTAGCGATAAGCTGTGTTCTGTCTGTGAAATAGATATGTCATGATTTGACAACGCATTCCGTCGACTGCGGTGCATCCGATAAAGATTTCAAACATGAATTATTCGACTTCCGACTAGCATTTTTGTGCCATTTTGTATGGCTATGTTTTTCTTAAACTGGATGATTTACTGCGTTGAAATGTAACTATATTGTCGGTATAGGTCAGTGAAGTTGAGTAAACTGTTATGTGAACTAATTTCAACAAAAAATAGTGCCAAATGTTATTGCACGATTTATTTCTGCGTGTTCAGAACTTAACAAGTAGTTATAGCAATCGCTGACTTCTTACGTCTAGGCCCTAATCACTTTCGGCATAAGCATTATATAATTCCATCGGATTTGACTTAGTTTTTTTGTCAACATATGCGCCAATGGGACAGATTGTTTAAATTACCATATTCGAATTTCATAGTTTGTTCGCCTTCTACGGTAACACTGTTCAGTTTAGCTAGATACTGTTAATTTCTGCATTGATACTGGCGAGACAATGCATTGACCCGAGCACTGAGTCAAGGTTCGTCTGGCGAGTTGCATCGACAGACACTTATAGTGACACGATGCATGTAATAAGACGCACAAACTGGAATCAAGGACAAGTTAATTATTGGGATGGAAGACAAGCGTGCATGACTTTGTGTGTCTCAAGTGCTAAGTCTTGCAAATGGCACATGCGGGAAGTCTGTAGAAAGGACTCGTCAAACCACTGTGGATCAGAGAAAATCGGACACGTCGGACGACGCTTCTGATTTCCTCGGATGAGGTTTTTAAACCTCGAAAGGCTCGGCGACGTCTGACAACACCTCGGACGAGGAAATCAATAGGTGTAGCCACGGCATAACTAAACTCATTATGATAAAACAAATGCACCAAGCTGGCGCCAAGGCTCAGTGATACGCACCAGCGCACGTGTTCTATCTTTTGTGATCGGCTGTACAGCTGTATGCACTGGAGTAAACAGGTAAACACACGTTTCCAATAAGTCTGGGTGAATTAAGTTATTGAGCTTAGCGTACGGTACGAAATGCATCATAATTATGCGTAATTGCGTATTCTTTTTTTGAAATATACATAGGCTAAACCCCTGTTTAGCGTGCGCGTATCCTCGAGCCTTGGCTGACGCACTGTTTAGCCTGGGCTTCTTTTTTGAATACACACAACGTATGGGCGCGCGAATGATTATACCAGAGTGTTAAGATCTTAATCGTCTAATCTCCAAAATCATTCATGTTGTTGCGTGAGCTTCGAAAAGGCACGGTCGAGCCTAAATTCGTGCGCATTCTATAAGTCTAACGGCAGATATTAACGTTCATTTTTATTTTCGGTGCGACAGCTGATTGAACCGGTCAGCGATGACAGCCTATGTGATATGATAGAAACTAAGTTAACTAACTTGCATTTTTTAACTGGCAAGTTGCTAACTTGATTTATAACACGGAAACAAGCGAACAAATTAGCTAAAACCAACATCCGACGAACTTCAATAGTCTGATGTTGCGTGAAAATAAGCGAAAATTTTCATTAAAACGTTGCTTTGCGGCAGCTCCTCGTCACGTTCCATGTATCTGCGGTTGCAGAGATCTAGATTGTGAAGAAAGAACTACAGAAATTTAAATAGATTATTTAAACGAATTTTAAGCAAGCAGATAAAAGTGATAATCTGTTTCATCTAACCAAAAAACCTAATAACAACGTTAAATTTAAGTAATTTACGCTACAAACCTTAAGCCAGCTGCCTGCATCTGTCCGTTGTTGATGATGACTACCAGAATGCAATAGATCTGAAGAACAGTGTTGTAACCTGCCAATGTCATTATGCGGCTACTGTGGTGTGCAGGACTCGCTGGCACCATTATATCATATACATAAGATTACAGTGTTTGCTGTGTCAGTCACAGCCATATACCTCTCACTTGATTAGCATCGCGTTCCTAGATGTGCCTCTCGGCGTTTTGGCGCTGCTTCTACGGAGAAGAGAAGCCGAAATGACGGTAAATGCTGATGTACACTTCGGCCGAGCCGGTAATGTTTTTGCCTTGGTTTCTTCTTCTTCGGGATACGTGCCAACTTCAATATGTTGAAAGCTCCGGCATGGTAGTTTGTTAGGGGTTTGTCTGTCTGTTTCTTAGCAGCCAGGATAGCCCAAAAAGCGTGTGAACTAAGAAACTAATCCATACGTTACACCCAAAAACAGTTATGCAATATTACAGGCCTTCCTAATAATCTATAAATTAATTTTCAAAAAAACATTGCTTTATTTTTTTCGGAAGAAAAATGTCTTAGCTGCAAAGATGGGTAGGCTACGAAATTTAAGTCACAAAACAGCATCATTATTATCACTATCATCAACAGCAGCAGAAACCTCGTGCAGCAGTAGGCCTATGTAATGACAACTCGATTATACTCTGGTGTTAATAGTATTACTACAACGTTAAAATAATGAAATAAATGACGAAACGTAATATAAAATCATGCGTCTGTTTTACACACGGGACGATTGGCGTGATGCGGATGCTAATGGAAAACGGTAACACTTCGTGCTTCTCTACGAGTAGCCTATTGAACTATGTCCGGTTGGCCCACCCAAATTGTGACATCGTGTTTATTTATATCACAGTAGCAAGTGCAAGTCAGTCAGCTGGCCGGTCGCGTATAGGAAGTGTTGTACGCGTGCTGTTTCGTTTGCGCAAGGTGACAGTGCTATTACTTTGTATGTGCTGAGAGAAATTTGAACGACTTGGCTACATGTGATTAGTTGTTCAGTTTTTGTTGTGTGCCTAAACAATGGCAAGCTAAGTGTAGTTGTCTGTTCTTATTGCCAGAAAAGCCTGCCTATGGTTGTCACTGGCGATTTCAACATGTTCGGCTAAAGAGGCCCACGAAAGGAAACCGCACAGGCCAAAGAATGCCTACTGTAGGCCTATAAGTTTTTGTCATTAACATGATGCTTTTCTTCTTCTTCTTTTTCGGAATACTTGCCGAACTTCGGTATGTTTAAGGCGGTACGGATATAAAACAGTTAGTGTTAAGCATCGATGTGGATGTCTTCGAAATAACTTGCTGACATAGTGTATTTGACATTAGGGTCAACTGTAACTTCAACTTTAGCCACGAACTTGAAAACCTAACCATTTTATTAAATTTTATATTTCATACTTGGGCGTTACTTTATCGAAATTTTTGAACGTTTAATTTTGACCTTGGCCCTTCATTTTCAGAATTTAGACATTTTATCTGTGGCTTCATCAATCAAAGTTTGGTAAAAACTTTCTAGATTCAGAACAGTCAAATTCTAATCGAATACCATGCGGTATGTGCATTTTGCGCGTGAGTGACATGTGGCTCTCAATTGTAGGCCTAACATATGCTTTCAGCAAAAGAAAGAAAATGTGCAATAACTTCAGAAGTTTGGGGTGATCTGCTCTCGCTCGCTGCACTTAGTAATGCATGTACTTATCGCTTCTGCTCTTTCTGTTGTACTGTGATAGTCTGTACAGATATTATGATGGCGAGCAGTCTGAATCATGAAGCTAATTCATCAAATTCTCCTAAACTACATCTAGTATCCTATCTCTGTCCGGACTTTCCACTGGAACTTTTTCAGACCTATCAGCAGTACTTGGAACAAGTTCTTTCCTGTGACAGCTATCTGGTCGTGGAGTCTCGCTGGGGTGCACCTCCAATAGGAAAGACCGATCCATTTACAGCTAACGAAATGGATATTGGTAAGACGTCACAAAATGAGCTCATTAAACGTTTACAGTTGACCTGATAGATAAATTTTTAATGTTTACTCAGGCCTGAAAGCCGACTTATAATCCAATGCACGTGACTAAGTCAATAAATAATAAAACTGACAAAAAGACTACGAACTTGAAAATGTGGAAGAAAACAGCTGAAAATAAAAATGTGCAACATTCATCTGGCATCAGAAATGGTAATAACTGTTTAAAACTAATTCGATACTGCTGAATTAAAATCTGGCATTTGTTTTGTGGTATCAGGTCAGATTTCTGAGATCTGTGGGAAAAATTGACTTTTACAGTTTATTGCCAAAACGAGGCCTCTTAAACGACATTTCTCGGCAATGACAAGAAACATTTGAGTCCTACAGGTAATATTTTAACTATTCTAAAGTCTAATTAGCTTTGTCGTGTCTATCCACTGCCTAGCACAACACTCAGACTTACTTTCTCACCCACGAGCTGCAGCTGGGATAGATAACAGAGAAGAAGTAGGTTTATGACTAACGTGGGCCGCACATGCTGAAGACAGCCAACATAATTATGCACTAGTGAAAATAACGTACAGCTATTTTTATAGATCGATTCACCCACAATGTACGTTGTAGTAATTAATAATTAGCTTTACCGCGCTTCGTGATTGATTGTTGATGTGCGCTATTTCGATTTTGGCACTAACCTGGGAATAAACATTAAAAAACAAAAAAAACATGCAAAAGGTGTCCTAGTGCATAGTGATAGCATAAAAGCCATCAGTACCACTTGCACACACAGCAAAGACGCAGAAAGAATAACCTGCGAGTCGATGAAGTTGTTGCTAGACTTGACAGAATATACTCCCATGATTGGTACAGAGGCTTACTAGACATGTGCGGATTTTGGAAGTCGTTGCTATTCTCACTCGCTTACAAACTGGATACACAGAGCACATGTGTTTTTTCTGCGTATGAAGCAGTCGTGATGACAAAAACTACTTTATTCACAAAGAATGGCCTGCTAGAACACAAGCGACACTAGACATGTGCAATTTAAAGAACATGCCACTTGTTTTTCCAAACATAATTTTTTCGCCGCCAGTGCACATCAAACTTGGTTTAACGGTTTAACAAAAAACGTTTGTGAAAGAGCTTGACAAGAGACAAAGCTACGGGTTAAAGTTTTTGCTGGATTTACTTATTTTTTGGTTCATTTAAAATTGTTGCCAAGCTGTGTTTTATTTTGGGGGAAACAACAGATCTCAAGACCATGTCGACAGTGTGGCAAGACTAATTGGAACATACCATCGCATGGGTTGCAGAATGTCTCTACAGCTTCATTTTTTTATTCACACCTAGAATTCTTTTCACAAATCTGGGAGCAGTCAGCAATGAAAATGGAGATCGTTTTTATTTAGAAATATCAGAAATGGAAATTAAGAGTTGGGAAAAATTTGATGCAGCCATAATGGGCGACCACTGCTTGACGCCGATAGTGATTACAAACAGAAGTCAAAGTCTGCAAAGCACTTCTGACTGTAGTTTCTTTACATGTATGTCTTATACAGACGTTATTGTAAAATAATGTATACTTATCTCTGTCACTAACACCTTGTGACACTGCAGATTTGTTTTTTTTTGGTGCCAGAAGCCAATGCCAAAAAAACTGTCATTCAGTTGAATAGGCCAAATAGGTGTACAATGTAGGCCTCCAATGAATCGTTAAAAATTGTAATATCCAATGAAATCACAACGAGAATCTCACTTAGCATTTTGTTAAGCCTTAACATGCTCATTTGCAAGTGATCTATTATAAAAATATAAGTCTGAATTCAAATTTCTGGCACAAAAGCACGTTTTTGCATTTTCTGTCACATTTTTTCCAAACTGTCGTACACGTGTATCTCAGAAACCTGATGTGATACAAAAAAATGAGGTCGGATTTTAATTCAGCGACCAAAACTTAAAAACAGGGCAAATAGTTTATGATGCCAAACAAAAGTAAAAAAATGTAACGTAGTGTAATGAAAAGAGTCTTGGCTTGTCAGTTTGTTTGTCATAATTTGAATGACTTGATGGTTTGATGCACTCTGTAGGGGTCTACCTACAGAACGAGCTGATTACATAATGATGATGCATGATTAGATGCATTTCTAGTCAATGTACGTTATGTCGTTGTGGTTTTATCTTACGTCAAGTGTGGAAAACCAGCGTTTAGGCCTATGTAAACACCGCTATTTTTCTTGCAAATTAAGCCCATGAGGCATGGCAATGGCTATATAAAGTTGTAATTTTAAAAAAATCTGGCTAAATACGGCTGTGATTGCATTATAAAAATTGAAATCGAGTAGTCGTTTGTTATAAAATAACTTCAGAAATTATGAACAAACGTGTGAGAATTTTTTTGAGGGTTGGGCACCGCACGGCTCAAGAACGAAGTGATTCTGGAGGCGATCAAATTTTTTTGGTAGATTTTAGGGCTTAGCCTTCAACAAAGACTGCGCCATGTTCTCCAGGTGGCAGAACCGTTCTCGGCGGAGGTTTTGAGAACTCTGTTCGCTACTAATTTATATGTCGGTACTGATGGTTGCTGCGTGTACTTTGTAGGGTTCATGAGTGCGACTGGGTTCGTGCGGATGTTGAACGAGCAGAATGAATTCATGGAACTGCTGCCTGTCGGACCGATTTACAGTCACGCTAAATCCAACGACAGTCGTCCCGTTTGCTTCTCCGATGTCATCATTCGCAAGGAAAAAGCGTCAGTCGACATTATGCGATATTTGCCGATGCTGTTAAGAGAATTCGTTTCAGAAAAAATGTTTTTTAATGTTTCCGCTGTTGATTTATTGAAGAAAGAACGTTTTTCATTCGTTTATCTGTCGTGTATTCGTCCGCCCACGACGTTGTTAATTCCGCCATACGACCTATTTGTGATGTGCAGCATTGATGCATTTTCACCAAACTGCTGTCAGTCGTGTCTAGCTTTGAAAAATAATAAATCAGGCAAGATTTGGCGGTGTCATTGTTTTGACTAATACGAACAGAAAAAAATTCTAGCAATGTCTCCCCTATGCAATGATGGATTTTTTGCCAGTTGGTGAAAGATATCATACACATCATATGATATCATTTAGACAAATGCCGATATAGAAAAATAGTTAGCCTATATACACAAGTGCAAGAAAGCTGTCAGTCTATTGTGGCGTTTCGTGGCTTATTAATTTACCGGGTAGGCCTATATAAATTGGAGGATGGGGCTTGTCCCAGGTCGCATTTTGAGTCTTGAGATGGGCAGGCATATGCTATATATTTCCAGATTTTTTACCCCATCTCACGACAGTAACATCTTGAACACAGTGCCACGTTGACGATAGAACGTTTTTGCAGATCTTCTTATCAGCTTCCGTATGTTTAAGGGACTAGGTTTTGTACATGAGGGTTTGCAACATTTTCGTTGTACATGTAACGACGTACTGCGTGATATTATGTTTGTCGAAGTGAGAAATACAAAGAGCTTGCCGATCTACGTGGACATCGTTGGGCGACCGTCAGCAAGGAATCTCTGAGCGCAAAATCAACCATGTTGAGCGAGCTGAAAAAGATTGGCTACAACGCGTCCTTCTTCGGAAACATCGTCAGTTCACGTCAGTATAGGCCTACGTATTTTTTCTACCATCTTCTGCTGCATTTTGTACAGTCTGCAACATCTGAATTTTGATGTGAAATGGTTAAATGTCATTAAAAATAGACTGCCTTTTGCTATATGCGTTAGGATAATGCCAAATATCGTACATGTAAATATATACACTGTGTCTGGAAAAAGTAACCCACTAGACATTATACAAAAACAATGTCAAATCTAAACGAATTTAAATAAAATTTCGTACACTCAATTCCCAATAAATTTCTAAAACGGTCATCAAATTGTGTTGAAAAATGTTATTTATTAGCGGAGTTATCAATCATTGAATATCGTTAACAAAATAACAGCGTTACCAATATGGCGTTACATGCAGTCGCTCGATAGGAAGCGACGTTTGTTGATGCAATCGACGTGAACAATATAACAAAATGGTATTTTCTGCAGATGATCGCGTTTCGTATTTTAATTAAACTGTTAAGGCAAGAGAAAGTATATGGAGCTAAAAAGCTTATAGCATACAGTTTTTGACAGTTAGGCCTACATGTCCTAACTGTCAAAAA
>Ga0209454_1001888_pt1 | contig 13713 bp, 9 predicted proteins | sample WorMetHERISLAND1_2_FD_187400 | JGI IMG/M metagenome (GOLD analysis project Ga0209454, IMG submission 187400) | Marine gutless worms symbiont microbial communities from Max Planck institute for Marine Microbiology, Germany - Olavius geniculatus... | ecosystem: Host-associated > Annelida >...
ACTTCGACTAAAGGTTTCAAAGTTGAGCCGACCACAATTACCTACTTGTGACTATTTCGCTGCAGTTATTATTTTCTCCCACCAACGCAACATCCGTTTGCTATAAAAATTGCAAAAATGTACTGGGTTACACAATGTTAGTAACTTAGCAATTACTGTTAGTTTAGCTATTTCTATTCACCATAAAAGCATTGCGAAATAATTAAGTAAACGTATAGTAATTGGCGCTTTAAAAAAGAGCAAGTTCTCAGGTAGTTAAAAACTAAATATCTCGAAGCGTGAATTCGAAACGACGTCGAAAAGCAACGCTTGAAGTAAAAGCATGTTGACACGTATAATAATGGCTGATTCACACCTACGACGACGCCGACGCGACAAAACTCAGCTGAACTGTTGAGTTGGGTAGCGTCGATCGCGTAGGTGTGAATTTGCCGAGGCGTCTGTAACAGGGCTAATCTCAAAGCCGCAGCTCAGCTGCAATAACGGCAAAACGCTGCGTTTTTTCATAGCTGCGTTTTCCACTGTTGTTTGTTCCTGCGCCTTGCCCCATGGGTCAGCTTTGTGCGTGTCATCTTTGTGCAATAACAACGAGTTTACAGTGTTGACTTGTCTTCGCCAGACGTTGCAGAAATCGCCAGCTTCCGCTCGCCTGCGGCGTTTGTGCGGCATAGCAACAAACTCCCACGTCTTATCTGTGTTCACCAACTAGCTTTGCTATTGTACATGCAGGCATATGCATGTGCGGTACTAACAAGCTGACCCATGGGGCAAGGCGCAGGAACAAACAACAGTGGAAAACGCAGCTATGAAAAAACGCAGCGTTTTGCCACAAGCAAGTCAGGAAGTAAACGTGTGATTCTTTATAAAAGTGTACTGACTAACCATGCCGGAAGTATTTGCGTTCTGCATCATTATGAAGCGACGTTGCTTCTGGTAGGCTAGTGCGGTGATTAACAGTAACTCTGTGCTTGACTTGTCAGCTGTGAAATTTTGGAGTTTACTTTGCAGTATATTAGTAACTAAGAGTAGTAAAATGTGTGGATTATTAGCGGCAATCATTTGCAGCAAAATAGCAATGGGGATGAAAATGGGGGTGGAAACAACGAGTGGGAATGGGGTGGGAATTGGATGCTAGTTCATCTCCATGTAATAATATGCTACACTTGCCGCTGACGGCGCATAGACACAGTCAGTAATGATGTATATAAAAGAATAATATTTATATAAGCCTACGACTGACACGGATAACCGCGGGAATTTATCCCTGGTTGTAGTAACAAAACAAAACAAAACAAAACCTATTTATACATTTATTTATATTTATATTTTTTAATGGTTGGTGTTGACTCGTAACTTTCAGGATGCCGTTCGATTCTTACTGCCGTCAATTGCAAGCAAACTTGAGCAAGTTGCTAACCTACTACGTGCTCAGGCCAACTCAGCCTCCTACCTTCCGTGGGATGGGAAATGAGTCTTACGGGCTACAGGGTTAAGTCCTAGTGTGGCTGACTGGGGCGGTGGTATGTCTGCGAGCTGCAAACTGCAAACCGCGGGTCCAATTGTTCGTTAACGCGGGCAATGGACGGCCGCTTACTGTGCTGCGGTATCATTAGCTCATGCCGACCAGCTGCCGTTTCTGAGATTGTAAAGCAAACACGACAATTATTTTGTCCCTGTCGTGCGTTACAATATCTCAAAAATGAGCCTTATAAATCACAGTAAACCGCCGTGAAACGATGTGAATTCGGGTCCACGAAGACCTATACGCGTCTCTCCGCCGATTACGTCAAGCTGCTCGCGGCAAAGCAGCGAACCATTGCTGACGAGATTTGCTCACTGAATAGAATGAGTCGCCTAGTCCAGTGCTGATACCATACCCAAGCGACTGACTGCCTGACTTCTCGGAGACTAAGCAGTACAGCTTCGGTCAGCGTTCGTGATTGTGACGCATGAATGAACAAACGCAAGCTCGCGAGAATACCGAGCCGCCGCGGTCATGTACGACCGAGAATAATGCATCAATCACGAGCCAGCAGAACTGAAAGAACGCCGCCACTCATCAGCGAAATTATGTGCAGCATTTTTTTCCAACAAATATCTGAACAATAATTTTTATAATATCTATAGGCCTACTACCACGTAGGAAACGCAAGGCTTCGCGTCAGCCGTATATAATTCTGACTCGACTCAACTTATTGCGTTGCATTGCATGCATTAAGATTTCAGTGTTCAAAATACAGACCACCGCCAAGACTGCACAACTATTGCCGCCACAAAAATACGAACTGATTTCTCCACGACAGCTTTCTTACTGCATTATATGGAATACACATGTACCGACAGTACAGCGCAATGTACACAGTGTCTCAATAAAAAACGTGCCACTTTTATTTTTCGCATAACTCTGTGAAACACTGACCGATTTTGATAATTTTTGGCAGGCGACATCAAAAAGAAATTTAACATCAATGATTATAGCTTAGCCCACCTCACCTCAATATCTTGTGAAATGCAGAACGTAGTTTGGCCGTTTACAACAATGAATTTATACTGGGGAGCATATGTGTCAACTCAAATATCACTGGCATTACAAAATCATTAAAGTTACATATTTAACATTAATCGTATTCGTTTTAAAAATGTACGTTGACGAATTGAAATGACGCATCAACAGCGCATGAGTCGCTCTGTGTCGCGCGTTATTGAGTCGCGTCAACGTCTACCTCTTGCGTTCGTGCTGGATGAGGACATTTTGTGCACATGCACTATAAAAAATGTGACGTAACACGTAAGACAGAAAAATAATAACTGATACTCGTATTTGTCGCTACTCAGTTAATCATTTCTGAGCCGAGACATGCGCTACCCAGTATAAATTCATTGTTGTAAACGGCCAAACTACAACTTCTTAATTTCGCAAGGTAGTGTAGCAACAGTATTATAGTAAGGTGGTCGAAACTCTTGTCATTAACGTCTAGTTTCTACTTAACGAAATCGGCTAATGTTTAACGGAGTTATTCAAAAACAAAAGTGGAACGTTCGTTATTGAGACACGGTGTAGACCGAAAATGTAAGCGATTCTTTCTCGACGTAAGACCTAACTTTTACAAAAATTTTACGAAACTCAAAACTTTCAGTAGCCAAAAAAAACAAAAGCAACAAATAAAAGCACAAAACAGTAGCATATAGGCCTATGGTATATTGTGCTGTATGATACCCGGCTGTGCGTTTTATTGCCTGCGCTGGCTTACAGATTTTTACGGATTTTTCATGTTTACCCGTTTGCTTTTGCTCATTTTTGTTAGATTAAATCAACCAGGCTGCAAACTGTTCGTTTGAGTGATGTAACATGCAATTTCGCGTTTTACTTTGCTGGCTACTATCGCTTTCTCAACTTTCCTGTATGCTAAAGGCTGCATCAACGCACGCATTATGCGAAACGCAGCACACGAAAACCGCCTATTGCAAATCAAGATCGGATTACCCTACGCGAAAACAACAATAATCGCGCCTACGCTAAGCTGAAACATAATTGTTTGCACATGATCTTACCTGTGGATAAGCTGTTCAAGTTTTTCGTAGTTCATCGCCGCAGCCGACGAAACCGCGCTGGCTCTAAGCCGGCAAGTACTTGTCTATACTGTTGCTGCTGCTGCTGCTGCTAGCGATGCTTCTATGACAACGCCGACGCCGTGCTAATCGCAACTCGTTCACAATACACCTTGGCAACTGTGTCGCGGCTTACGGCGATACAATGCGTTTTTATAACGCAGCCGTGTGCGCCAGCACGCAGCCGCCCGGATTACCAGTCGTGGCGACAGGGAAAGACAGGCGACAGTACTTAAACGATTGTGCAGTTCCCGCGAAAAAATATAATATCTCACATGTGTCCGGAAGCCGGTTTTTCTTACCCTGTCATCATGTTGTCGTCCGTGATGTCAGTCAGTAGAAAATTACAAGCCGATAAATTTAAAATACGCATGTAAACAATTTTACTACTAAAAGGTATTCGCAGATGCAGGGGCCACAGAGTTTGCAACAAAGCTCCAACTATCCGCATCAGCAAGAACTTGGCACCGTCTGACGGCAGAAATGACATCTTCGAAGTGCCTGCGAACATTGAGACTAAACTTAACAATCACTTGTTGTCCTCCTCTTTTTTACAGTTAAATGCAGCGCCATAAACACTTTTTCACTCTAAATTGTAAGCCTATTATATTGTAATTTTCTAGAAAAAAAACAGTTGAGTTACAAGATTGTAAAATGATAAAAATGTTTAGAGGACTGCAAGCAAACTCTTGCGGCGGCAACAAGGTCGATAAGCAAGGCAAAGTAAGCTGAGCATGAATATAAAACGATTGATAATACTTATTCCGGCAATATTCGACAATGCAGTAAAGTGTATGAACAAGGTATACGAATTGTCGGAATATCGATAATCGTTAAAGCTTACTCACAACTTACAGTCAAGCTTTTCTTTATTATTCACTATTTATCAAACGCCGGACGAAAAGATTACGCGAAATGGTTCACAGTAATACGCGCTTTATAGCGAGTCGTGGCCGCTTCCGATCGATATGCCTTATCCTAGTCGTTAGAGTTGCGCCCATTCACTATTTTGTCCGTGTTCAAAGTATCGGATCTGATAAAATCGTTCTCTGACAGTTATTGTCTTGCAGAGACTATGTCTAGGATATTACTTGGTGACTGTATTCTTTATCGATCCACGCTGCCGGACGCGAAACGGCAGACGCATAATTGAAAGTCGCTACGTCATATTTTACGTCTGACACAAGCCGCAATTACACATGTACCGTGTGTTCATAAAAGAAAGATATTGGGCGGGGTGTTATTCATTCGTCTGAATCGTTTTCGGTAAATACAAGTCACTTAAGATATGCACCGGTATATTTGTCTAAAACTGTCCTGTAAATCAGCTTGCTATTAATTTCGTTATCCTTGTCAAAATTCGTACCAATGATTGCGGACATTCACCTTATTTCAAATATGCCAGTTCGTCGTTTTCACTTTCTTTGCGCATGCGCCACTTTTCCACTTAGTCATTTCGGTCCGGATCAAGAGTCGAACTTCAACAGACTGTTCTTCAAATCTTTTTCGTTGCCGTGCTGTCGGTAATATCTATTTATCTAGTAGGCCTACTTATTTTACACAAATAATAATTTATTTCATTTCTTGATGTTCTGTTCGGTTTCGTGCAGCAGAATGGCATTCACTTACCTTTTGCACCCAAAGTAATCGCACGTGTTACGTATTGCATGCTACTCACTGTGACTGTAGATTATGTATTTACCATAATGATTGTGCATAACGCATAGCGCTCTTGTCAGTCGCAGACGTTCGATTTAAGTCTATCGACGTCTGTTTCAGTCACGTGTACTATTAATGGATACGAAATTAGACAGACATGGTATTGCAAAAAAACACCCGTTGACGAGGGACGGTTATCGGCCTAAAATAACAGTGTCGGTAAGTTTACTGTTTTGTGAATTTTTTGACATCTGCCATACATCACCTCTTGGATGTAGACTGCACAAACTTGGTGTCAGAAATGTGAATGGAGGAAACCACTTCCTAATCTTTGCAAACATTATCCAATGTACGCAGATGATTTTGGACCATGAAGAGTACAATAAAAATAGCAAAGATAATACATATAATAAAGATCAATTCGCGGCATATGTACAGTTTACGAGAAATACTTCAACGGCACTGATACTTTGTAAAAAAAGCAAACGCGAACAGTTTTAAAAAAATCTACTGCCCATCTATCTGTTGCTACACGTCACGTCTCTATGGCAGATTGTACAACAGAGACCAAAATAATCAAGCAAAATGCGAAACCGGTTCTCGTTGTATTCACTATGTAGCAGTTTAGGACTAACGGTTTGGCTGCTATTTGCAATTGCGTGTTTTGGCCGGAGAGGGGTTCAACCTCACATTTCCCCTGCTTCAACTGTACTTGGCATCTATATGCGTCGAACGGTTTACGTAGGGTGCACGAATGCGGCAGACAGACAGATGAACCGCTTAGCGAAGAAACGTATACGATAGAGAAACGCGCTTGCGCCGCAAGAGCGATTTCACCTAAAAAAGCATAACACACTTACCCATTTAGCGAAACGTGCAACTTGTAGTTTCAAATATGAAATTTGCTAGCAGCTGCATTTGTTTGCAGTGAAACAAGCCTGTAGACGACGTGGTCCCGAGCTGTAATGGAATGCCACGATAGCAACAGTTGTTCTACGCCCGGCTGCTGATAGTCCGCGAGCTGAGCGGACAGATGGACAGACGGCAGATGCAGTCGGGTAGCCACAGATACGCTGCCCGAATTTAAGGGTTGATATGTACCTCGTGAGCCAATAGGTGATGACCTGATCGATCTAAGAAGACAAACTGGTATATTCTCGCGCAGTCAGACGGGAGAAACGCTACGATCTACGCTGACTACATGTTGACGACGACGTCGACGATGACGGCGAATGTGCGTTCTGAGGTTTATATAGGTGCTAGTCGGTCATCCTGAGTGCATCTGCAACGTGATTACTCTTTTTAGCTACAACACGTTCAGGCTAATGACACCCTTCAGTTCACAGCAAACACTTGATAATACTTCTCGTGCTATAACGACGTGTTTCGAGTAGACCTTGGCACTTTTCTGCCATCCTTAACGAATGCTGCTTTTCGAGTATGTCTACACCCATTCTATACACCGCACTGTATGAAAAAATATCGCACAGGGACAGCTCTGAAAATAGGCCTACAAAAAGAAAATGCAACGTAAAAATGCGTACAGGGTGATAGAAATAAACCGAAATAAACTAAAAGCCAAGACACGCGTTCCGCTTTGAACGCACCTTGAGAAGATGTGAAAATCGTTTTTCCCATCAATCACAGCAGCTTTGCTTGGTGCTGACCAAAATGAATGCGTAAACGCAGCTCTATTATACTCAGTCGCTGTTAGACGCTTTGTGAGAAAATAGGTCTGTGCGATTTGTTAAAGCGAACGGACTCTGGCTAACCAACGTTGTTGCTGACGAAATTCAGTACGATCGACTACAGCAAAATTCATTACGGCACGACAAATCTGAGGGGCATTTATTTATTCATTCGTTTGTGCTCAACGGACACGCGACACGTCGCTTGCTGTCAATTCGCGTGCATGTGCATTGATTTGACTTGGCATGAATGAATGCCACGGCTGAGAAAGGGTATAAAGCTTTTATGACACCATTTATGACGAAAATCTGTGAGCTTACTTGTGAAAAACTGGGCCTATCCACTCACAGTACAGTCCCTGCCTGGCCTAATGCAAACACTTATTGGTATGGGTGTAAGTAAGTAAGTAAGTAAGTTAGTACGACACGACACGAGTTCGAATACGCTGCAGATTGTCAACGATCAATCTTTCAATCTGCCAACGTTACACTAAGTGTTTAAAGTCAGGATTGGTTCAAAGTCGCAAAAAATCGTAAATCTGCATTTTAGCGACGAAAAGTCTAAGAATAACGTGCGCAGGTGTCTTACTACTAATACAAGTTCACTTACTGTCTTTTCTATGCGGATGAGAAAAGATTTCTGAAATTGGCAAGCTGCGCTACCGGTAGCAGCACGAAGCTAATGCAATCATCGGCCGTCGCTAATTAGCTAGCTCGAGCAAACCATAGATATAGTCGTTCATCAAACTGATCGAAATCTGCATGCGCCGACCATCCACTCATACATCGCGTGTGGACGATAGTCATCTTGCTTTGCCAACGAACAAATTCAATTTTACTTTACGGATCTGGAAGCGAAAACGTTTGCAGAATGTTCGCGCTCTAAAACATAAAACATTTGCAAAAGAAAACATTTAAATTCTGTTCTAATTCTGTCTCAATTTCAATTTCATATATGACGGGGTCGCCTTGAAATCTCCTAAATAACACGCTATGTTTGCAGCAGTCAGTAAGATTTAGGCCTAGTGGTAGACAAAGTTTTTTTGCTTTTGGTTTTTTAAAGTTTGGTAGCCTAATTTATACTGTTTGCAAAAATTATAAGTTTTTTCTTATTTTTTTTTCATTGAAAACTAGAAATAGGTTCTGTGGAACGAGGTATCTGTCTTAGGCCTATTGCCAGGTGATAATTATAGCCTATCAGCTGCGTATAAGAGGGTAGGTGCAAACAGAGCGCAATTATCTTTTACGGGAGCCGAGTTGTAGTCAATTTTGTCCCAAAATTCGTTGCCATGGCAACAGGTGTCGGCAGAGGAAAAATTTAAATGACACCATCGGATAGCCCGGGCCCAAAAATAGAGGGGTAGGTGCAAACAGCGCACAATTATCTTTTACAGGGACCGAGTTATACCGCTGTGAAATCTCCATTGGCTGTAGTGCAAAATTCGGCAACTTTTGAATAGTTGCTACGGCAACAGGGATTAATAGGGGGTAAATTTAAATAACACCGCAAGATTGCCCGACCCCGAAAATAGGGGGTAGGTAAACACAGCGCGCAATTATCTTTTACGGGGACCGAGTTATACTGCTTTGAAGTCCCCATAGGCCGTAATGCAAATTTTTTTTTAAAATTTGGAGTAAAATAGAGGAAGGAGTTATCAGATTTTTATCCCAAACAAATTCAATCTTACTTTTCGGGTCCCGAATCACTGTGCAAAATTTCATCAATATCGAATCAAAATTGGGGCCGTAGGAGTGTTTACAGACAGACTGATAGAATGGCAGTGTGACAGAAGTGATTTTATAATCTGTCCCATGCTATGCTATAGCAATGGGACAGATAAAAATGTGCAGTTGTTTGCTAGAAAAAGTTATGCAAGCTTATATGTAATAATAATAAAGAAAATATTTAGCAACGTACAGGGGAATTATCGAAATAGTTCGAATATTATTTGCGTTCATGGTCATGCGCTCCAACACTACAAGTTTATCTTACGACAAATTTTGAGCACAAAATTTTCTAACGTTGCACGCCAAGGGGTGGAACATGAACAAGCTCAGTGAACCGACCGCTGTCGGACGACGATCGAAGCTGCTCGAGTGCAGGAACTGTGGAAGTTCAGTCAGTCGTGACGATTGGTCGACATGGCACGTGTTCTCGGCCACCAACACTCCCGGGATGTCATAATGACGTCATTCGTTTCTCCATTCGTACAGCCGCCGCCATTCGGCCTATACATGGACTCCTAGATTAGGACTCCATCGCCTAGGCCCCTATAGCAGTTGGGTTGCACGACCCGTCATAGGCCTACATGCCACGAAGGACAGATTAGGCTATAGGCCTAGTAGCACGACTGCTGTTGTAAAACTGATATAAAACACGGCGTGCAGCAGACGCAGCGAATATTCGTATACGTATATTCAACTACAACAAGAAGCTTGGAGAAGCCTATGCTATTCCGTTACTTTTCGTATAACGCTTTACCTCCATCCTCTAATACACTTTATCATTTTTTCCGGTTTAAAAATTTATGTACTTGTATTCGGATCGTGATTCAGTTTACCATTAAAATCTAGTTACGACCCACCCTCCAAAATAAGCTCAACTTCATAAGCTATATTTAACTTTTTGAATGATTTTGCAAACAGACATCAGTTCTGTAACATCAGTTCCTCGCTTAAGCGAAGGTAACAACGAACAGCACGCCGATCATAAAACGCCAGGACAGGCGTTGGAAATATTGTTGCTTGGGCGTGGAGCGGCTGCTGCGGTCATCGCGATCATCGACATAAAGAGCCACCACTCGCGACAAACGAACAGACGACACGAGGGAGGCAATCGAAACGCTGCGATTTTTCCGTACGTCACTGGGAGCGACGGCATGCACGCAGCAACATCCGTCGGATATCGGAAAGGTAGTAAAACGTACGATAAAAGTTGAGACGGACGCTGCGCCGTATACGGCCGCCGCAGCAAATTGCAGGGACAAACGCGACCTGATTTATTCGTGCACGTACGTGGCTTGGCTTGGCTTGGTCTCTCTGACTGTCGTGACGGTGCCACAGTCGGAGGGTGTTCTATTATAGGATCGCCCCACATAAAAATCTCCCCAGGCCGACAATTTACCGGCAAAAATCTTCCCGCCCGGCGGCCGCCCGGGCGAGGCGGACTTTTACCGGTAAATTGTCGGCCGGGTGAAACTTTTCTGGGAGGGAAGCGATCCCATAATGGAGAGACTTTTTATAGGACCGGCGGCATTTTAATAAGGGGACAGACATATCAAATCCGTGATTATATCTCCTCGGGCGGATTTTTCGTGGAGAGACATTTCAATGTGACACCGGCGTCCGAACGTGCTGGGAATGGCGGCGACGTCAGTGCAGACCAGATTGCTTCCGCCTCGCACCGTGTCCCAGAATGGTGCTCGGCGTCCTCCGTGGCGTGGGACGTTCTGACACCACAGTTTTACACTGATATATCAGTCTTACAGACGCCACTTCATGGACTGTAATAGGTACCGTCTGTCTGTTAGAACTACATAATATTTATTATAAAGTCGCATGATAAAAAGTACAGATAGTGTACAGATAGAGCAGAGATGAAATGTAAAATCTCCACCCGGTACACAGCCAATCCAGTACAAATTCAATTTTAGTACTGCCAAACAGTGGCAAAGATGCCAGAGTCCAAATTTTATGGACGATGCTACTGTAAAACTTACTGTAGACCAAGCACGTTTTATGCTGACGCCATCTTGTTCCTATTCTGTGAGGTACAGAGCTGTGTCAGCGTGTGCCTATGCCACCATCGTACTGCAGCAATACGCCGTCGTGACGCCGTACGCAGGCCGTGACCGACGGTCAGTGACTGTGTATAAGCCCTAGCCACTGCAGTCGTCGAAATTAACTAAGTTAGCGTTATAGATCTTGATTGTGGCGTTGTTTTTCGACCGCCAGCAAGCCGGCAGGTGGCAGTCAGTCTCGCAATCCCGCCGGACACGATTGAAGACGCCCACATCACGCACGCACAACCAGGACACGGTTCAACTGATGAAACTGCTTCCGGGCGCCCGATAAAAACCAAACGTCACGTCTTTCAGTACCCGTTTCGGCGAAACTAAAACGATATATTGTACAAGTCGCTGTATGTAGCGATCACGGAAGGGAGAGGAGAACACGAAGTTTCGTCGCCCAATATAATGCATGCATCGCTCGCTGCCCATTATTCTACCAAAGTCTTGGAGTCGATCATCGATCCGGTTATTCGAATAGAATCGGATGGCTTTCAGCCAAATACTGAGGTCTGATCGCAAATCTGACGACGAAAAGAACAGTTTGAAATTTTCGACGAGTTTTATAGTCGATGAGATGACGACATATTATTGTTATTATGCGGCGGTCCTAATGGGTCACATTACGGGTTTTGCACGTCTGTCTGTCCGTCTGTGCCGACCGTCTGTCAAGCACGGGCTCTTAACTCAACAAAACGAAAAGACTCAGGTGTATTCAAGGCTTGCCAATTTTTACTGCAGTTTAAAGGTCAAAGCTCAAGGTCACCGGACGTCAAAATACTTTCGAAAATGTCATATCACTCAAGCCAATGTTCAGTTTGGTTTGCAACGCCGCGAGCCAACCGAAACACACCAAACACAGCGCATAGCTAATCACTGTACAAATGGACTTTTATTCACAATAACACACATAAGTGTTAAGTGGGAGCCGCATAATGTGTCAGCATTGGGCTGACATACTTTTCAGTTCGCTAAAAATAGGAACGTGTGTTATATCGCACCGAATAATCTCGTGTTACATTGTCATCAATATTACACGCAGTGCATCATAGTAAGCTTTCAGTGAAAGAAATCTGCGAAGATAAAAATTTTCTGGGTTAATGCAAACGTGGCGATGTTTCTACACTAGGCCCTATGCTACCGTAGATGTTTAGTTTATAATTTTGCGTTGACACCCGTGCTAGCGGTCGGCGTGGTGTAGTGGTAACGCGTCTGATCCAATCAGCGAAGTTACTGTACGCCGGGCCCGGTTAATACTGCTATGGGTGACTGCCTGTGGGCAGGTAAACCATCTCGGGATGTAACCAACCGCCTAGGTCAACTCAGCCTTCCATCCCTCCAGGGTAGGTAAATCGAGTACCGGCCTATTTGGCTGGGGTTAAGGCGGGGCGCGTTCACCTCTGTCGGGTGGCAGGTAACACTGTGTGATCCCATATGACAAGTGACGCTCCGTAGCTCTGAGATGGGATCATTAAGAGCTATATGCACCTTTTTTAGCAGATTATCGGTCTCCACCATCTCGAGCGTCCGTCGGCGACTGATAAACTATTTTGATTCCACAGAGTTATCCACACTCGAGCTGGGTTATTCGTAACGCTTGGCGTATAAACACAACACGTGGCATAAAAGATTCTTGTTTTTCTCATAGATGTAAAAACGTTTTTTACGATTTTTTATTTTTGCCACGTTTTTTTCGTTTTCTAACGTAGTTTTTTAAAAAAAAAATTTTTCAACGTTTTTTTAAATTTTTTTTAAACGTGCATAAAAATCCCGTTAAGAACTTCGAAAAAACACTTTTAAAACTACTGAAACAAGTTATTAAGTCATAGTAATGCTAGTTTACTTAGTCCAAATATGCTAAATAAAAAGTCTTTTAACTAGTGTATTTGGTTACTCTAGTGCTATGATTTTATGACCACACGGTTAGCCCCTAAATTGAAATTAAATACAACTCTTTCTATCTAGACTATTGTTCCACGTATACTGCACTTACAGCATGATTAGGCATTAAACAAAAGGTTGAAAAACTTATCGCCAACGTTTTTCACTCAAAGTTTTTAAACGTTTTTAAAAAAAATTTTTGGAACGTTTTTTACATCTATCATTTTTGTCAACAACTGTTTTTTTCTAGGGAACTGTACAAAATACGCACATAGTTAAAATGGCAACAGCTAGTCAGTGTCACGCCTCTTCAGAAAGCTATAAAAGAAATCTCGCGATGGCCGCTGAATATATTGGTGGCAGACCTCGACAAAGTCAGTATGGCACTAACCTTGCTATAAAACCTAGGCCGGGGGTTGGCTGGGCATGTCCGGGCAGGTTTAACTTCGGTAATTTTTTCCCCGTTCTTTTAGCCATACTGCCAGCGGTGTTTTGTTTAGTTTTCAATTTAGAATATAACACTGGTTTAATTTGCAGCACTTTTTTGTTTTAACGTTGCTACCGATTCTAATTTCATTACTATTCCACTCTATTTCGTTTCGTTGTTTGTTAAATAATATAAATAAATAAATAAAATAAATCAATCAATAAAACAGTTGAGTCACACAAACAATAGCATAAAAGCCGACACGGGTTATTCGTCCATCCTGCCGCAGCCTAGTCATGGAGGACGCGACGGTGATGCAAGGTGTTCGACGCATAGTCCACCCGACCCAATGACCCCGAGAAGACGAGAACTTCATGTTTCACCGCAGCATGCCGACCATGACACGGAGGACGGTGTTTAGTCGAAGGGTCAAGCATCAGTCCATCAACACGGAGGAGATCAAGGCGGAGAAGAGGCTGATGTTGACTTGGAGCGAGGGCCATCGGCAGCCGTCACGTGGCGTGCTGACGTTACAGGAAATAAATGTACAAAACATCAGTTTATACACTTGTTAACGGCAACATTTAAGGACTTGCACATCGAAAACAGCAAAAATTACAAAAGGTGATATTGCCCGCATCACACTGACTGTGTGTCAATG
>Ga0209454_1001889_pt1 | contig 13710 bp, 7 predicted proteins | sample WorMetHERISLAND1_2_FD_187400 | JGI IMG/M metagenome (GOLD analysis project Ga0209454, IMG submission 187400) | Marine gutless worms symbiont microbial communities from Max Planck institute for Marine Microbiology, Germany - Olavius geniculatus... | ecosystem: Host-associated > Annelida >...
TGCTTGCAGGCTTCGCACCGAGATGGTTTACCTGCCCGCAGGCAGTCACCCATTGCAGTACTAACCGGGCCCGGCGTAGAGTAACTTCGTTTCAGCCGAAACGCGCTACCAACTACGCCATGGCACCAGCCAATGTCAGTCTTTCGAACTTGATCGGCAGTGTAGCAGTTAGCAGTGCTTCCGCGGCCGAAGTTGTACACATAATAGGCCTAGCCTGTGGTAAAGAACAATCTTAAGATGTCTTTTGCATACAGGCAGCGATGGCGATGCAGTCTCAAAACTTTGCAGATGACGCGCAACACGTTAACATCTGCTGCTGGACCAACTGTCTGGAACTCACTGCCTGATGACCCACGTGATCCGGAATGTTCTGGAAACATTTTCAGACAGTAGCTAAAAACGTTTTTGTTTTCACAGTACTAGTGTGTTCAGCGCTTTAGAGGTTTTGACGACAATGCGCTATATAAATTTACATTTGACATTTGACATTTTGACATCTGCGTTATTCAACACAAACTATCTTCCGAAAACGACAAACTTTAATACTTAAAATATTCACCCAATCACACAATGTGGTCATTTTGGTAGCCTACAATGCATAAGAAGTTTTCAATTAACGATCTCGGCGTTTAGACAAGCGAGCGAATCGTTGTATTTTTAGAACGTCGTTGAGGCTTCAATACGGTAGACTGCGGTACTATATATAATCGCCAACTCCCATGTTTCGTTGCTAAAGACGTGACGTGAGAAATCCAATTCGTGTTCGTTCTGGTATTGGTCTAGTTTATATTCACCACCCAGCTGCTGTAACGGAGGTGATAAGGCAGTGTAGTCAATTCGCATTGCTCTATACGAAACCATTCGAAACCAATAGCACCAATTCGGCTGCATGTCGAAACTCGACAAATTCTTTTCTGGTGGACTCGACGCATGTTAGATAAGCGCCGTACAACGACTTAACAATTTCCACATTCGCAGCACGCGGAGTCGTGCAATAAGAGTCAACTCAAAACACTTTGGGTGGCGAGGTAGTTTCTCTTCTGCTTCGATCGCTTTTGAAGTAGCGACATCAACGGCAGGCGAGCCGATTAACTCTACTCCGCCCCGAAAAAATTAGCTTGCAGTACAAACGCATTGGCGGAACCAAAAACGGGGATCTTTCGCTAGACTTTCGAGGTGCAGGCCCCCAGCTGACGATATTCTTATTGTCTTCATCAATGATCACACATAATATACATTGTACTTTGACTTCATTATGTCTTTATCACTCAGTGCACCTGTACACGCATGTTTTTTAGTTTCCTATACTTTAGCTGCATATTTTATGTCAATACTATTCGTTCCTGTGCACCCGGTTTGATGGCTGAGCTCCGCAGCGGTTGATGTGCCTGCCGCTTACCTGGTATTCTACTAAATCAATGACGTATAACGTCACAAGTGCTATTCTGACTTGTTTGTACGGAACCAGTACATGCAGCAAAGTAACAGCAGATGCGTGAGTGCGGAATGCGTGTTTATTTGCACGAGAAACTGTTCACCGGCGGACAAAAAGGGTAGAGTGGAAAGACGGGAAAACGAAGAATTACTGCTCAGCGCAGGTGAGGCGACGCGCGCATGCATGAGTTAGACGGTAGCGCAGAACGGTATAAAGTGATGAGTACACAACAGTATCCTATGCAACAATATACCACAGCCGTGCAGACTGCAGTCTAACCGGAACCGGAAACAAAACAACGCCGTATTACGTGGTCATCCAAGCATCGACCCATGCAGACGTTCACCGGATGTCTATCAACCTCTACAGTACGCTCAAAGCACTCAAAAACACTAGCTCTCACGCAACGGACAATCTATGCGGGAATTTTAAATACCCATAGGAACAGAAGGCTAAGTTGACCTGAAGGGTATAGGTTTACATGTACGCCGAGAAACCGAGTAACAACAGAGCCCGAGCTGCCCGACGTATAGCAATGCGCGAGATTCACTTGCCACATAAACCAAATCGCTACCTGTGTATCATAGGTAAATAAATAAGTAAACAACGTATAAAATGATGTATAATTAGGCGTATAATCATACGCCTAATTCGTAGTATGGTAATTTAGTCGCAATTGCCTTTGCATTCGTTTTATACATGTATGGTTCTGTGACGACAGCCGATCAATACAGGTGTCTGAATGCACGCGTCGACGTTGAGATCAAAGAAAATACCGCCGAGGACCGCTCCGTGCTTACTTACTGTCCAGCATGACATATTTACGTCGTCGTTTTGTAGCTCTGAGCTGCGGCTGCAGAGTCTGCAGACTGCAACTTGTCGATGACAAATCTGTCACTGGGCGTTTAGAGAGCCAGGTGGGATGAGACAGTTGGCTAGCCGCTGAAACAGTTCTCCAGGTGAAATAGTTTGGTATTTTCGTTTAATATGCTACTCAAGCGAGCGCAAAACTCTACGGATGGATAAGCACTAACAAAAAGTTTGGTTTCAAATGCGAAGAAATAAAAACCTCTTCATTGGGTCCAGATTCGGATCCATTAACCATAAAATCTAATGCATTGTTTTTGACACATTGCATCATTCCAAATTTTGGTTTTGCTTGCAGCGACTGACAAAAATATGAGATGAATGGATATTCGGCATAAATGACAAAACTGACAGCGATTGTAGCTGAAAATAGAACTTTGAATGCAATGATCGGTGGACAAGGATGTGCGGCGTGGTGTGCCCTTTTAGAGCCGTTGGCTTGTCGCGTGGAGCAAATTAAATCGTTGTTCGATCGTCGACAAATTACGCGCAGTTAATTGCAGCACTTAGTTGGAGATAACGGCACGAACACAATACGATCAAGAGCCACTGCGTCAAATCCGTCGGGAACGAGGTGTCCTCTCGTGTGCAGTTAATTCATTGCGAGCTCGCACATAATGGTAGATCTCTACTGCGAAGTTTTCCAGCCACGGCGCTGTAGGACGTGGCCACAAAATGATCGTAAATGAGCGATCCATCGTGCAGGTAGATACCCCGATCGATGGACGTCTGCATGGGCGGTAACTGATCCTTGCCCGCGGCTGTGGGAGGGAGGCAGGTAGAACATATCCTCACAATGCCCGCACATATACTCAGTCGCCCATATAACACACGAGTATCATTATTCTGCCCCCGCACACGCATCATTTGCTCAGTCAGCGGGAGATTTTATGCTGGTCAGTGCACGCTTACCCAATGACCAGCCAGCTGGTAAAGCAACGACTTTGTCCAAAAATACAAAAATAAAACGAAATAATAAATGAAATATGTCAGAAAATAAGTAATTGTGTTGCGTTTCAACTACAACTGCAAATAGCCCCGAACACGCTCGGCGACGGTGCTAGTAGAACGAGAAGTAGGCCTAATAGCGTTAGAAATAGAGTCCAAAAGTACAGAAGAGTGCGTGCTGTTTTTACAAAATAATGTCGGAAAAATATTCCCAGCCGACAGACCGCCGTGTCCGAACGCGCGTCCTCGTCTCTGCCTGGCGGAACCTCTGACTGCGGTCAGCAGATCGCAGATTTTGATGACCGGCAGCAGAACAACGATTAGAAATCCACCAAGAATCTGGATCTGGATAACGCCAACAGAGAAAAATAATTGTCCAGAAAATATTCCAAATTTAATTCCAGACAGTGTCATACTTTTGCTTGTCAGCTTTGAAATGCGGATTTCGTCTTCAACATGCAGTCCCTTTAATCGGCGAACTGATCATATTTTTCACGAAGCTTATAGCGTCACAATGGTAGCTATAGCCATATTCCATTATCATATTTCAGCCAGTGCTGACGCGTGGCCTCCGGGTGATGAATGATGTATTCTTCGTACATTAGATCGACTGTAAAATGCTTAATGCAACCATCTCAGGCTGTAGTGCAACACGTCGTGTCCGGGTGTCCGGTTATCTGCAGTAAGACGTAAGACGTCTACCGCAAGAAGTGCAGTGCAGCACCCGCCGCGTTACTCCATACCACATCAATAACGTTCGTGCATAATGTATACAGCACGTTCTGCAATGCTTCACTGTTACAGCGAAGACGTCAAAAACCTCCAATATTTCAAGCATATCTGAAGTCGTCTCCTGTGTGCAGCAATTTTCACTTTTTTATAAACCATATGCAGGAGTAGGCCTATATTTAATTCCTTGACATAGATTTTGAGTTTAAAGGCTTTCTGTAATTCTGTTTGATAATCTGCAAATATTTGATAGAACTTTGCATGATGATTGATCACAATGTAAAAAAATGACTAACTGGCGAAGAACAATTGTTTGAATTAAAGTTTTGGAATACTTTGGATTTCGGGCGTAGTCGGCTTTTATTATTACCGATTTGCAAGTAACTATAGGCTAATTTTGAAATCAAAATAAAAAGGTTCTATTGCGACATGTACTTTAGTCAAATTATATGGCACTCATAATTATGACCTTGACCTGTGACCTTTCGATCCTAAGCTAATGGTGTACAGTTCACACAGACTACACACATTAGCACTGCAAGCTAGAAATATGTAGCCATTGGGTGCCTCTGTGCATTCTATTTCTCAGACGATCTCATCTAAACTACTGCGGCATCGCACGGCTTTCTCACGACAGGACGGCTTTCTTGTTAACACTTAACACTGTATAGTGTCGTCAGCAACCCGACGATGAAGAAATATTTATTAGACTAGCATGAAGTGCACATTCGCTGCAGTATTGACTGTAACTTGTAGCGTAGCAGATTTAACGACGGTCATTCGGCTCGCTGTTTATGTCAATCAACACGATCTCGCACACAGGTAGCCAGTGTCCATCCATCCATCCATCCGCCTGTCAGAGCCCCATCAACCGCTGGCGCACTGGCTGGCGCTCGCTCCGATGCAATTAAGTTGGGAAAGATGCTTTTATCGCCGGCGCCAAGTGAACGGCGGACAGACAGCCAGTCGTTAGTGCTGCTGCTGCTGCTGCATGGTCGCGACGATGACGACATTGGCGGACACGAGACGACTAACCGCTAGCGTCCTGCACTGTGTGTTCCCTGGAGTGTCTCGGGATGCTGGTTAGCATCGGCGATGGGCGGGTAAAGCAGGGGCTTCCCTCCCCAATCTAAAATCGAAATCGGGCTAGACCCCTAAGCCGCCGAGTTAGCCGCCGCCGCCGCCGCCGCGAAAATCGGGGCTAGCCGAGAAAATTTTTTTTTATTAATATCGGTTAGTGTAAACACTAAAAAAACCACAAACCGCCGTAGCAATAACTTCCCTAACGTAAATTTCTCTACTATCAGTCGCACAGTATTACAAATTACAATGTACATGTCACAACACTTACTACACACTGCATAATGCGTTGCAAAATATGCCGGTTATGCATTGCATAGATGTAAAAAACGTCCCAGAAAAAAAGTTAAAAGTCCTTAAAGACGTGGCAGAAAAACTGTTCATAAACGTTGAATTAAAAAAAACGTTAGCCTTAATCTGTTCAACCTCTTGCATAACACCTAATGCTCCAGAACTGGAGAAATAGAGAGAGGAGAGAAAACTTTATTTGATTTCAATTCAACCGTGTGGTCATATCACTAGATTAACTGAGCAAACTACCACAAAACCGAAATCTGCATGTGGTCTATAAATTCGTTTCTGTGATGGTTTCAAAAGTGTTTCTCGAATTAAGTTCTTAATAGAATTTTCGTCAAACGTTTTTTAAATATAGAAAACGTTCAGAAAATGAAAAAAACTTCAAAATGCAAAAACGTAGTAAAAGTGTAAAAACTGCATGAAACCACAGAAACGTAGCGAAAATGCTAAGCTGCCGTCGCCGCGAAAATTGGGGCTAAGCCGGGACCTTAGCCGCGAAAATGCTAAGCCGGCCGTAAAATTCACGGTAAGCCGGCTTAGGGGTCTAAATCGGGCTAAAGTTCAAGTTTCCTATGCTTTTCCTTTTCCCCTTTACTTGCCTTATTTTTTCACTTTACACTTCTTCGCTATCCTTTATTCCGTTTTTCTCACTATCTTTCCCTTGCCATACCTCCTTTTTTCTTGCCCTTCGAGTTCCATCCTTCCCTCCCCTTCCCAGGGGCCCATACGCTTAGTACAGTTACAGAGTCTGGATGTGGGAGTGCTGTAAGCTCTCTAAGCGAGTCCGAGCAGAGCCAAACGGTTTGTGGTGCATTTTGAGCTAAAACAGCGCTTCTCGTGATAGCAATTTTGCATACTTCCTTAATAAAACTCCCCCATTTTTCACTGGAGGCAAACTGCGCCCACCAAGTACTACAGGGCGGTCGGTAAGCGGAGTTAAATAATCGAGACACACCGTCGTCGTAGGGAATTTCTTAAAGTCGACAGCCCACACGAAACTGATGAGTTAAGATTTACGCACGGCACGAAAGATACATTCCGTGACAGCTCAACGAGAAGTAGAACCGCCGTTCCAAGTCAGTACCACCGCGAAGGAACAGATAAAAAGCCCCGAGGCGACGGCTGCGGAGCCTGAAACCCGCGCACCCGGCCAACGGCATATATGTGCCACGAGGAAGAAAACGAGCACGCATTAATGAACGAGCAACAGCGAACGGAAGCCAAGACTCGAAGACTAGACGCCTGCATGCCGAAATGACACGAGTAGCGACTTTCTGTTCATTTATCAGTACGTCGCTTGGGAGTGAGTCAGGACTGCTCAGACTGCAGACGGAGCTGACGACACACGCGCATTTACGACTTAATGGAAAAAATACTGGGAGATCGCAAATGGCACAAAATTGTCAACTTTGCGATGTGTTTTCCAACGGTTTCCAAAGCCGAAATTTACGGCCGCAAATTCGATGTCAGGGAATGCAATAGCCTACTTAGAAGTTACGTTGTAGTTAGTCGGCATATTTCATGCGCTGACAAAAAAAATTAAACAAATCAGCTCAAAAAGTAACGAGTAGTCAGCTTTATGTGTCAAAGTCGTTCACCATCACGGCGTACGAGCTACACTGGAATTTAAAATTAATTCAGTCTTTGACGAGAACGCTGACCAGTATTTGCTCTCATGTACACCTGCTCTAGGCAGTGATTGTATATGTACATTGGATAGGGAGGCGTGTCATTACCTGGCCGGCGTCTTACAAGAAATAAGCGCAGGTTCATGATCGCCTGCAATGATGACCTAACCGCCCTCTACTTCTCTGCTCCGGCGAGCAGGTCGATCTCGCGATGTATGTATGAGCAGAAAATTAGACTCCGTGTCGGATTACTCGGCGTGATAGCTGGCGGCGCTGCACCGGTCGAGACGGAGCTAGCGCGCTCATCGAAGGCGGGCGGAAAGCAACGCGGCGACTCTGCGGGTGGTCTCGTCGAACATTGCTGCAGAACATCGCCGTGCCGGTGCGTGTTTTGGCATGCTCAACTACACCTTCCATTGCGTCCAGCAAACTTCGCGAATCGACTCGCGTTCCGCAATATACGAAAGCAATTCGGACAGCGAAACTCTTTCGCCAGCATCGATTGCCCGCGGCCCACTCGGATTCCGTGCTTGGCTGCTTTTGCTCTGCTGACATAAAGCAACACAGAAATTGCTCTCCGGCGTCGAGGATCATCCAAACTGGCGTAGCTGTATGGAATCATTCACACAAGGTCTTGTTTTACTCTGGACTGGTCGACGGCTTTTCTGCGCACGGGAGGAACGCCGAAAAGACTGCATGGCTTAAACCTTCTTGATCTGCAATCATCTCGCATGAGACCCTAATATCCAGCAGCCCCAGTTCGACAATATACGCTCGTATACCGGTAGTCACTATCGCGAATCGGTTAATGAACATGTGTAACGTAGTTTTGCGACAGTCTGTGAGCGTGAAGTCAGACAGAACATTTTACGTTGGCTATAGCTGATAAACACAATTAACTAAAATATACGGCTAAAACGCAGCGCGAAATAAAATGAAAATTGCGGAAATGTCTGTTAATCCTTATAATTTGAGATTAATTATGTTACATCTTTGTGCACTACTTTTCTCTCGTCAAAACGACGTTTTGTCACTGAAATGCTGCAATTAATTGATGCGATAGACTATCACTGCGTCTTTCCGGTTTTTTTTCATATGAATTTCCGTTCAGTAGACACCGAAAAAGCGCCAATACATGTAACAGACGCGGGAGGTAGCCTACCTGCAGCAGAGAAAGGCATCGAACGCGACAGCGGGCGGCGTTGATGACGTCATCGTCGTAGTCATGGTGATCGTCGACACCGGAACTGGTCACCGTCACCGACGACATCACGCTTAGACTGACGACGACGACGATCAGCTGACAGGTTCCACGTCGCTCCATCACAGACGCAAAGTTCTCCGAATCTCAACTCGCGACGTGGAAGACTATGGTCGGGCGAACTGTTGTCCGAAATCCGTCCGAAGTGCTTAAGGAATTTTTTAATCGTAATGAGCGATATTTTAACTTTTAGACTAGCTATCGTAATTCGCGTTATTCATCCAGCCAGCCATTGCGGTTTCATTCAACTGAACGCATCGCTCGTTGGCTGTTACGTCACTGGTAGTCGCACCTGCTACGAGGCATCCATTCGTCAAACGCAGCAACCTACGACGTCAACACTGTGCGTCAGTCACGTGAACGAGCAAGCAACTGTCTGCAAGGCGCCACTGTAGTCCACCCTACTGCTCGGCCACCGGCCGGTCGCATTCATTCATACAACGCGCCGTGCGGCGACGCAGCTCCACTCAGCTCTGACCATTGACCAACCAACGAATTGGTTGCTGCGGCGTGCGTCTATACTCACAAGCACCAGGGGTGCACGATGCTGTCTGTCTGTCTGTCACAGCGCACTCGTCGGCTATATTTAGCACGCTCGTCGCGTCGTCGCCGCAATCTCCACACTTGGGTACAAACCCCTCTCTCTTTGAGAACCCTAGAACAAAACCTCTCTACGACACAACCGATAAAAACCTTTCATCTGTGCTATAATTCGTGCACGTATGTCGTGTTTATGCCAACAAATATTTCTGAAAGCACACGTTTCATCGATGGAAGAAGTTTTGTCGCAGGCATCGACGTAGCTAGGGGAATAATAGAGGACAATAGCCTCCCACTCTCAAAAAAATCCAAGATTGGCAGCCGCAGAGTTACTTTCATTGTCAATGAATCATTTTCACTCAATTCAAAACAACAGACCGAAAATACAGATCGGCGGCTGAAACCGGTAAACCTATCAAAATCCACGCATGCAGCTTAACGCGGACTATAGATGTAAAAAACGTTGCAGAAAAAATAAAAATAAAACGTTAAAAAACGTTTAAAAACGTGGCAAAAATAAAAAAAAAACGTTTAAAAACGTTGATAAAAAACGTTAGCCTTAATTTGTTTAACTTTTTGCCTAAAACCTAATGCTGTAATTGCAGTACAACTGACTAAAAAAATAGATAAAATTTTATTCAATTTCAATTCAACCGCGTAGTCATAAGACCAAGTATCACCGGACTAAGTAAGTAAACTACCACCACTATAGCCTACTAATTCATTTGTGTGGCATTTAAAGCCCTTCTCGACGTTCTTGGTAGAATCTTCAAATTTTGATGAACGTTTTTTAAGCAAATAAACGTTGAAGTAATAAAAAAACGTTAAAAAGCGTTGTTTACATCTATGACGCGGACGTAAGGAAATAGTCGGCGTGTGCAAAGAAAGTTTCAAGAGAAACGCTACAAACTAATGTTTATCACAAGCAGAGTGACTAAACGTCCAATTCTTGCAGAAACGACATCGAGTGCTACCAGAAATTTTTATCCATATGAAATATATTTTTGATTGCGCCAATTATCTTTACATTCTTTATCTTTCACCTCGAACCCTGCTGACACTGAAATAGCTTAAGGAGACCTTTCAAACCTCACGAGTCAGGACTGTACACCCAAGACAAATTTCTGGCTACGCCTATAGTCGCAGTGCAGGGTTTGTTCGTACAGGGGCATTTGTCGCGGGAGGGTTTTGGAAGACACTTCAACGACCGCACTTCACACGTCGTAATTAGGAACTGCCAGCCGTCCACTCGGAAGAAACGTCGACAGTCGTACGTACACTGCTCGACGCCGCCCGATCCGAGTCATTATGACGAAAAGTACATCTAATCACAATTTATTATTATGGCGAGCCAAGATTCCGAGGATAGTTTTTGGCGGTATCTACCAGCCGAAAAAGTGCAGAGTGCGCCAGCTATAGTAAAGCCACTGTTATTTTTTGAATAGCGTTATGAAACGTTTAATAATGTACTTTTAATAATTTTTGGCACGCAATATCGGAAAGAAACTTGACTATAGGCCTAGTTTTGTCCTTAATACTGTCGCTACGCTATTTTGTGAAATGCAAAAGTCGTAGCTTGGGCGTTTACAACAATGAATTCATAAGACCTCTACTAGGTTGGCTCAGAAAATTACTGAGACCGCAAATCATCAAAAATCTGTAAATTATTCAACAGTAAATGTAAGCATTCTATGATCGTACGTCGACATCAACAGTGAGCGGGTGGTGGACCGCTCTGAGTCACGTGGTTATTGAACGTGCTGTTGGCGAGTTGCGTCAACGTCAACGCGCTTGCGTTCGTGCAGGAGAATGACATTTTGAGCACATGCTGTGTGAATGGCCAAACCAAACTACGACTAGGTTGAGGTAGCCAAAACTACAGTTATTTCATGATGTCGCGTGCTAAAAGTTATTAAAATCGGCCAACGTCTCACAAAGCTATTAAAAAAATAAAAGTGGCTTCACTTTAGCTGGTCCACACTGCAGACCTACGTTACTATCACTAGTCCTCCTTTTAAGTTAAGTTGATGATTAACGTGTAAATGATTCGCGTGATAACAATAGTTTATAGGATATGTAAAGTTATTAAACTAGTTTTACTGCCAGTCCAGCCACGCAATTCAATAATCTCTTCTGCTCCGTCATGCAATTCCAGCTTGTTGATGAGATTTACCCGGATTTTCTTCTAGCTAAGGCGTAAAAATGTTTGTGGCTGCCATCCGTCCTAAAAACCTTCATTCGTAAAATTTTTTTTAATCGGACACCTCAAAATTATTGATAGGCCCTAAGCTAGTTTTTGTTCGCTTTCAAAGTTTGCAGACAAAACAACAATAACATGTCAACAATAGTCGTCGTTTTGATGCGAGACATCACGCGGTGAGACGGCGCCGTCACCAACAGATAGGGTTTGTGTCCACTGATAGAGCCGAGAAGCTTCAATGTCGACGTCGACATCGTTGTCAACACGCGCTCGCTGTGTCGTAACGTCCAGTGTCAGCGGCAACGCACAAACGGTCGTCCGTGTCGCCTGCCGAACAACATCATTCATCTATTCAGTACATCACGGGAGTAATGGAATCTCTGGCTGTCGCAATGTCTTCTTCCTGTACGAGAATTTTCTTGAAAAAGTGCAAAATCTGCAGCCGAAAGCCCGCATTTTAGAAAACTTTAGGGGCAAAATTTTGAACACCCATAATTTCCGCTGTTTCCGCAATTTCTTGCCTTTTTATTTTTGTAACCCACGACGGCCAGTGTTCGATTTGTCAAAAAAGCAGTGGGGGTGTCACCGGCTTCTGCCATGGGTTTCAGATAGACAGCATAATACAAATTGGATAGGTCGTCCTCATCCAGTAAGAGAGGGGTGGAGTTGAACCCTCCAACCCTCCCCCCTGGCAAATCGAACACTGATGACGACGCTGCATCTATGTAGGCTATGTATTAGGCTAGGCACCACCACCGTTCGATATGCCATTTGGCAGGTACGCTATGGCGGCCCTTGGCTATGGCGGGCCACAATCGTAGAGAGGTACGGAGGAATGACACAACTTGTTAGATGGGGTTCCCTGACTTCCAGCGGAAGGAACAATTGGAGACCAAAATGTGGCCAAACCGTCAGTCCTATTGCCGCCACCTGGCGAATACAAACGAAAAGTTGGGTAGACTCGTCAGAGCGATTCCGTATTTTGCTAAATTTCTTTGGTCACCGTTTATTACTTCATCACTGACATTTACAGTAATATAATAAGACATAGGTTAAACCTGAAACAAACTTAAACAGCGACAGGTCAAAATTAACAAGAAATCTGGCCTAATGCTAACGAGACGCGCGAGAACCTATAGCAGGTCCTGTTCGCAAACTGTCAGTGTACCTCCAGCCATTTCATTTTAGAATGTGCGCTGCAGATGAAGATCGCAAAAATCAATAAAATCACCTTATTTTGGAAGTTCAGGGTCTTTCAGCCATCGATGTTAATACGACTGAAAACTCGTCACTAGTGCTTGTTGTGATATAGGCAGCATGCCCATGCCCATCTGCAACCGTTTTCACGAAAGACTGGCCAACAACGGTAAAATAATCGCTTTTACTGAGGTACCGCTCTTTGATGCCCTCGTGCGCAGGTTTCCTTGAACCTAGAAAATTCGACAATATCACACAGGAGTTTGTTTCACGTATTTACCACATCATCGTCGCTGTCGTCGTCGTCGTCGTCGTTAGCAGTATGAAGGTAGGCTGATCTCATCTTGACTGCTCTGCGCTTGGCTCGCTTCGACCGCCTGGCCGTCGACTGGCAGCTGCTTCCAGACCTTGACGCTCTGCACGCCACCTGCACCCGTGAATAGCCAGGCACCGACCTATATACAGGACAGTGCAAAACCATGACAAAGCCTAAGAAATATTTCGGCGCTTGCAATTTCTGTCCGTACCCTAAGCACGTCCCTAAAATTTTTTATTGGACTATCAAAAATACCAGTGCGGTTTTTGGTACGAGCTGTCGTGTGTCTGTCTGTCCGTCTGCCAGTTTGCAACGGATGCATCATGTATTATGGCTCTCAGGTAAATCATAGGGAAAAAAATTTTAAACGAGTAATTAGCCTGTTGTCGAGGCTCTCTGCGTTCAAAATTTAGGGAATGCAAAAAAACACTTTCAAACTTGGGGTTGGATGGAGGGGAGGGAGTAGGGAAAAATCGGGTTTTCAGCAGAAAACTGGCCATATCTAGTAAATGGTAAAAAATAAGGCCAAAGTTACTGTGAATCACTAATAGGAAGTAGCATACGCCTTTTCAGCTGAGATGAAAATCACTGACCTTAGATGACCTCGAAAGTCAGTACTGCAACAGAAACTGTACAAACGTCTTCCCTAGCGACAGCTAGGCTTTTTCGTTGGTTTCTGTTCAAAGTTTTACTGAAAAATACTGTTTGCATGTAATCTGAATGCTGCAATAACTTTGCTAAAGTTCTCATGGCTATTGTAGTGTGTAAACTGTTTTCCGAGTTGTTACGTAATATTACGTGTCATGATATAAGAATAAAAACTTCCATTGCCCCCGGGCCGTCCCTAATTTTGTTGCCGACTGCAACCGGAAAACAAATATTTTTATGCCTAACTTAGACAACTTACGATTATCTGTATCATCTAAACACCAGAGATGTTAGTGCCAAGGGCCGATACAATTAAGATGCCAGAAGGTCCAACGTCACCGAATGAAGCAGCGAATTTTAAACTAAAACAATTCCACTAATGACGTTTTCTTACCGAATTTCATTTTTGGCCATTTTAAACGGTTTATTGTCTGCTGCAGAAAATTTATTGCGCAACTTGCGGCGCGGTGCCTATACGAGTGATGCACCAAAGTATCTACTGTGCTGTAAGCTTACATCTAAACCTTAGCAACTAAACTACGAGTATGAAGGTAAAACCTATGT
>Ga0209454_1001892_pt1 | contig 13705 bp, 10 predicted proteins | sample WorMetHERISLAND1_2_FD_187400 | JGI IMG/M metagenome (GOLD analysis project Ga0209454, IMG submission 187400) | Marine gutless worms symbiont microbial communities from Max Planck institute for Marine Microbiology, Germany - Olavius geniculatus... | ecosystem: Host-associated > Annelida >...
TAATTTCAGGAGTAATGAAGATTTATGCAAATTAGGCAAAGAATATTTAAATGATTTGCTATGCAAGTTTGGCCCTTTTTGTCTACAACATTCTAAAACTTTTGACATACTACACGCCTTTCTACTGGCAACCATCGCTGAGTTATCAATGCTCAAACAGGTCCGTTTTTTGGCCCACCCTGTATAAATTGACAATCATAATGCTGTAGCCACTGATAATGTGAAAGATGTTCGAGTGTATAAGCTGAAATACCGCGGAGCCGGAACAGGAGCTTCAGAAAGCGGGAACTTTGGTGCTGTAAAACAACAGTTTACATTCAGTGACGCCGGCATGTAACCACTCGTGAAGAACTCGTGCCGTAGCATCACAGAAAGACTTGGTCGATCATGAGGGTAGTGGCTTAACAAACGACCAATCAGATCGCGAGCGGCTGGCGTCACGTGACTCGGAACTGTGTAACGATTGGACACAATCCTCTCATAAGTCTCTTTTAGTGTCGAAGTTTCGAATGGAGGCCTGCCGCAGAGCATCGCATACCTGGACATCAGCACAACAGCGGCAGATATTTTCGTTCACAGAATTATACAAAAAAATTCACAGTATTTTTTAGCTCTGCTAAGTCAGATCACAGTGCAATTTTTTTCAAAAATATGCCCAAGCACAGATCTCACATTACAAATTAGCAACATTTTTTACGGAAAACTTCGAAGTAATTGTGCCAAGAGCAATACAACAATATTCAACAGATTGACGCACATGATGCAACCGATTGACCAGATATCAGCCTCATAGCTGTGACCGCGGCGTTGAATCACCTCCGGTGCGATGTAGTTCGGCGTTCCACACACAGTCCTGCGGACAATTCACATCATGCTTCAATATGCACAACAGCACGCAGTAGTGGCCCATTGGCTCAGTGATTAGGATGCCAGATTCACAATGATCAAAAAGTCGTGACTTCAATTCCCAGCGGGCCACAGGTCGGCTATCAAGTAACAATTCTGGGGAAGTTGTTCACACCCATGTGCCACCGTCACCGGAGGCCACAAAACCTATAGGGAAAAGACAGTAAATTCTGTGCCACTTTCAAAACAAAACAACATGACAGCAACTATACCAGCACAATGTATGTATTAGACAACAACAACCAGTTCACATTAGTTTGATGCCATTCATAACAAGTTCACAGCTGGGCAAAAATAAAACAGACTGGCACCAAATTACTTGCTCTCTCTTAATAAAGTGTAAAATATTGAATTTTATTTTTATTCAGCCCAACTGAACATCAGTCAACTTACATCTTCTTCTCTCCTCGATACTCGATCCTAGTCGCGAGTCCAAAGTCTGCAATCTTGACTTGCATCGCATCATTGATGAGCATGTTGCCCAGTTTGAGGTCGCGATGTACAACATGCCTGTCATGGATGTATTGGCAGCCTCTGATCAGCTGACTCATGAAGAAACGAACTTCAGGTTCCGATAACGTCTGCCGCGTCTTTAGCACGTCCACCAACGACTGTAACAGCAAGCGGCACACATGCATCAAGTCACAGTTTATTATCACTGATCCATCAATAGATCCACCTGCAATATATGCCATCAATCACCTGAAGCGCTGGAACACTGGCTACTCAACTAAAGACTCAAAATCCTTTGCTCAGCTGATCGGCCATTGGACATACTGTCATCCTGTGATCATTGAGCGAGTGAGTAGGGTTTAACATCCCGTCTAACACAGTATAGGTCATCTCGAGGATGACATTTCCAGGCAAATGCAGACATAAAATTGTGTATGGTCTACGTGCTGTCAGTGACCATTCTCTCGTGACAAACAAGACGCTGCAACGTGAACAAAGCAGCAGCAGCAGTCACTACCACTATAAGTTAGTCTACAAGGCACTAGTGATGTACTGTAAAACTTCCAATACAAGCCAGGTCTTAAATAAAAGCCAGTGTCTAGTTGCTACCAACTTGCCAAATAGATGCTGTTACTGACGTTATGTCTTAATTCAGTGAATTAAATGATGCAGACCAGAAACTAGATGATTCAAGTTAACTGCTATTACAAAGAGCCACTATTAGAAGATTCCCTACAGCACGACGCAGTACAGTAACCCCAACCCTAATTTCTGAAATTGTCGGAACAGCAGAACAATGCAGGCTGCAAGCCTGTACTCCACTACTTCAATTAGTTGTGGATTCGTTGGACAACAAGTCATACAACAAGCTGTACAACATCTTCAACATCTTGATATGTCAGAATGCTGTGAATTGTTGTAAAGTTTTCGACTTGATATGGACTTGTGCAGTACGTGTTGTGTAAATTTGGTGTAGACTTTGAATTTGCCGTACAGCAAATGTGCAACAAATCGAAGCATATGGAGTTGGACTTTGGCGGCATTGCTGCTGAGTCAGTTACCTTGCGGCTGCAGTACTCAAGAATGAAGTAGATGTTGAGCTCATCCTCGAAGTAGCTGTGAAATTTGACAATGTGGATATGATCCAGTGAACGATGAAGTTCTATCTCCCGCATTATCTGTATACACCACACCTATGTCAACTCAGCCTTCTATCCCTCAGAATGCTGGCCAGCTGGGGTTACCAGATAAAATGAGGCACGTTCACCTGTCAGGTAGCAGACAACACTGTGTGATCCTTTATGACAAGTGACACTCTGTAGCTCTGTGATGGATTTAACATTCTTTGAATCCACCATACATGAGCCTAGGTCCAGCTATTCATACTACACTGTGTCTTAAAAAACATCCCCGACATTTTTGACTGTAACTTGAAAACCAATTACCAGACTTTGGTCATTTGATGGCAAGTTGTGTCAGGAATATTTGTACCAAAAATTATCACTCAGTTTCCCTCCTCACCATATATTTGTTTCTGCACTACCTGGGGAAAGCACAACCAGCGAAATATCACTTTTTTATCCAATGCTATATGATTGCTTAATTGACATAACGCGTAAATACACATTTTGTTCACATTTTTGACACTGTGGCTGACATTTCATTCAGTTGTCCATTTTTCAACTGCCTGCAATAAAATTGCTTGAAGCGTTGGCCCACTATATGAACACAAGCAAGGAGACGCTTTCTCCATTCAGTTGACAGCAGTATTGATAATGTTCTGCTCCAGACCAATATAGGCTCTACCAGTCACTTCTGACTTTACAAACATTCCTAAACTTCATCTGGTAAACACATTGCTGCAAGACAGTCAAACCTTGTAATAGACCTGCTGTTGGGGCCCACAAATTAGGACAGATGAAATTAATTGACGTTTTTCCATTCTTTTTAACACATATTATGCCTGGTCCGCTTTCCCCAGGTAGTGCAAAAGCAGACGTTGGGTGAGGCAAAAACTAAAACACTTATTTAATAGCCAGTTGTGTCAGAAATATTTCTGCCAAATATTATTAAAATCTGCTAAACTTTGTTCAAGGTATGATCGATAATGTTGGGGATGTTTTTTTCAGATTTTCTGTTTCGTTTAACTCATATTTTGCATACAATGGGTGAGGTGGGAAACTGAACGCCGTGAACGGTCATTTGATGGCAAGTTGTGTCAGGAACATTTGTACCAAAAATTATTAAAATCTGACAATTGGTTTTCAAGTTGCAGCCGAAAATGTCGGGAATGTTTTTTTTGAGACACAGTGTACATTTGTTACTTGTAGCTCCAACCTAAGGCATGACATATTGATTACCGGATCCGTATCTGCATTCAGATCAGCACAAAATTAAACTTACCGTTCCTTGTTCCAGGAACTAATCCTTCCAAAAACTTAACCAAAATGAAATCCATCCTGAACTTCCAGACTAGTACTGCCAACAGAGGAAAAAAATAAAACAGAAGAGAAAGCAAACCTTTTCTCTCTGGCGAGGTTTTGATATTCGGTCCTTGGACAGCACTTTGCCAGCATACACAGCCTGAGTGCTGGTGTCTGTCATCTCATAGCAGCGTGCAAAGCCGCCCTACACGCACACAGCACACAGTTGTCACCATGCCTTTCGTCGACATGTATGCGGCCGTACACCCACTTTATTGCACCCAGTGTGCAATGAACGAAGTGGTCGGATGCTTGTGAGCCGACCAGTCGACCAGCGCCAGATCCGCCAGTCAAAGCAAACATGTGCGGGAGACGTGCATCATTTTTACTATTTCATGGTCACTACTAGGGACCAACCAAATTCACGGGAAAAATGCATGATTTCACGGCAGAATTTTAAAAATGTGTCAAATTTCACAGAAAATTCATGGAAAGAGTTTCGGAAATTCACGGGCCACACAGACGTTATTTCGAGGTGCTGTGCTAATGCAAACGAAGAAATTTCAGAACAACGAATATTTACTACACTAAGTCAAGACTCAAGACAGTCAATGTTAACTACTTAGTGCTAAAGTGCGACATGTGGCAAACAGCAACATCCGTACAAAAGCTGCTGATAAAACTCTGGAAATGTCATAAATTAAACTAAAAGCACTAAAATTCACGAAAAATCATGGATTTCACAGAAATCAGCGTTTTTCACAGAAGGAGATCAATTTCACGGAAAATGTCACGGCCGTGAAATCGTGAATTAAGTTGGTCCCTAGGGATCACATATGGCAAGTGATGGTCTGTAGCCCTGTGATACATTTCCCATAAAAGAACTATACACAACGTTCAACCTTTAAAAAACACAGAGAACGCACCAGGCGACTGAGGCGACAAGAGGCTGGGAGTGAAATACGACTTCAGAGCACTGTAGGCACTGATGCAAGCTTCAACGTAGAACTCGGGAACGAACGTAAACAACGGCCCGGCATTGTGTACAGCTTCACTGAGTGATGTCAGCATGCAACGGAACAACCAGTCAACATCTTCCCGCTTTTCCTGACAGACAGGCACACATATGCATTGCCAATGAACGACTGACAGCACAGACAGTACTGTGTGTCACGACGACATAACATTTTCTATAACTATGTACAAGTTTAATAAAACAAAGAAAATGAAACATAATGAAAGAATAGTTCTGCATGCCACGCACGCTCGAGTCCGACTGCCAGCTAGCCTACACCTAGGCCAATAGGGCTACTGCCCATTGTCCGCTAATAAAGGTAACGTTTTATCGTTCCGTCGAGTGGGGCGTCACACTGTGTTCTCTGCTAATCTGTCTGTTTATTATTTTACGTTGTACTTTTGTGCTTTTACTCATAAGCTTCAAGCCTGACGTATAAATAAATGAAAGGTATGACATTCAATACAGCTGTATGGTTTCAGTAAAAATCCCACTCAATGAAAATCAGCTTTCGAATGAATTAAGTTATAAACACAACAGACAAGCTAGTAGGCACTTCACCAGGTCACGCCACTATAAACAAAGACATGACATCTGCAAACACGAGACACCTCTTCATCAAGCCCTAAAATCATGATTAAGTAAGACAAAAATGGCCTAAAACAAATCCAGATATGGTAAAAAATATCACGACATGAGAAGAACTGTAATGTAAACACTTTGAAAAACATAACATCACCTGCTTTTGCTGCTGTGTTAGCTAATAAAGTGATCAATTAATAACTCGATCAACGAACCAACCAATGAAGCAACAAATGAATCAATCAGTCAGCCTTAACAGCAGACCTACAGTAAGTTGAACAGTGAAATAAGCAAATGTAGACGACAATGTCCACATGTCCAGTTATGATTTTCTCAAGCAACAAAAATGAAAATTTAAACTACTGGCGAAGTGAAAACAGCAGAGAGAGTTTATGGAGATTAATGAACTTAATAACTAAAGCAGTGAGAATTAGATAGCAACTAACCGTGCTGATGATGGCCGCACTGACCCATGCTAGATGGCGTGACTGTTCCATGGTCTTTTTGGTGAAAATGTCCCGCGAGGCCTCCAGCTCTGTACGTACTGCCCGCAGCTGTACATTCAGTGCAGCACAAATCCATCACACAACCATCAGGGTTCCCAGACCTTTGCTGACAAAAAACTCCAAGACTTTTCCGGGACTTTCCAGTAGCCCACCAACATTCAAATATAACTTAGACAAACAGCAGTTACTTGCTGTACACAGCGCGTAATGAAATGTATGAAATGCCAAATATTTTTAAATTTATCTCGTAATTCTATTTTCAGGACCTTAAGCTTTAATTTCCATAACGCAAATAAGCTAACATACAACTTTAACCAGCGCTCACTTTAAGCGCAACTTGCTGTTTCTTCCCTAGCAGTGGTTGTGGCCATAACCACTGCAATTACTCATGCTGCCTACTGGGTTGGTGGCGTGGTGTAGTGGTAACGCGTTTGATCCGATCACCGAAGTTACTGTACGCCGGGCCCAGTTAGTACTGTGACGAGTGACTGCCTGTGGGCAGGTAAACCATCTCGGTATGTAACCAGGGGCCGCCTAAGTCAACTCAGCCTTCTATCTCTCCGGGGTAGGTAAATCGAGTACCAGCCTATCTGGCTGGGGTTAAGACGGGGCACATTCACCTGTGTCGGGTGGCAGGTAACACTGTGTGATCCCATACGGCAGGTGACGCTCTGTAGCTCTGAGATGGGCGTCCCATTAAGGGCTATATCACCACCTTTAACCTTTTAACCTTTAACTGATGGACTGAGGGATGGCCAGGTTGAGTTGGCCTGGGTGGTTGGTGGAATACCAATAAATGGTCACCCACCTCCATCTCAGTACTAACCTGACTCAACGTTGAGTAGACTAGGTTGTAAAAATAAATGACAAATTTGCATATTGAAGCATTTAAATATTCTTTGCCTAATTTGACAACATAGAAACAAGCACATTATGTCATGACATAGCCCAGCACACCAACTTCCACAGGACAAGACGACAACTTTCTCTCTGTCTCCTCAAGAGCTGTGACATACTCTGCTGAAGCTTCTTTCAAGGAATACATCTACATATGAACAATAACACCACGAATACATCAGCAACAAAACTCAACAACAACCAACTGCAAAGAACTGAAACATGAACAACTTCTAAACAGCATACAGGTACGGCAGACATGCACAGAGCAAAATAAGCCACATACACATCAAATACTGCTAAACATGATCACTTGTTCACATGCTAGTGTTTCAACACTGTCAGACACATGTACACGAGAGTTTTTCGACTACGACGTCAAACAGCTTTTAAAAACATTCCAACCTTTCCGAGCTGTTTATGTGCTGACATGTTGTAGAGCAGAATCAGCCCATCGACAAGCTGAGCCATTTCATCATTTTCTACTGCAACCTTTAGCTGCTTCTCATTCAGCAGCTCTGCACGTATCATTTGTAGTAGCAAATCATTGGAGAAAAAACTAAACATGAGCTAAATGACTGAAGAGTGCACACTACACACAGCTCTTCACAGGAAATGCACCTCAAAGCTATGGAGCATCACCTGCCATGTAAGATCACACGGTGCTACCTGCCACCTGACACAGGTGAACATATCCTGCCTTAACCCTAGCCAGACCTATTTCAACCTAGTGTTTTAATTGTTAATCGCTCTCACTCACAAGGGTGTAGACAATGCTATACAAATAATGATTGACAGGTACTCTATTCACCTACCACAGAGAGATAGAAGCCTGAGCTGACCTGGGTGATTGGCTGCAAACCAAAATATTCACATGCCTGCAGGTAAACTATCTAAAATAATTTGCCGAGGTGTTTTGAATAACACAGCAGATTATATGCTAACATAAGTCGCCTATATATGCAAACTACTGATTTGATCATTTAAACACTAAATCATTTGAAATTAAAAGCTTTCAATAACAGAGCAGATTATGCACAAATGCATTAGGGCAGCTAGATGCATACAGAGAACCACTGACTTTCATGAGTCTTGTAGAGATATGAAGCAACTCCGCCGAGTCTTGGCACGTCCCAATATGTTACTGACTGGTCACAGAACTGCTCGCAGTCCACTCTCACTTCTACCAACAGCATGCGATCACAGCACACAAAACGTGTATTAGGACGTACTGACAGTGAATAAATCATAACGATAGCAAGCAGCAATCAACAAAATTCCATCACCAGTAGCACACAACTGCAGACATTTTACTACCGGAAGACAGTCACCCAGACAGTCAGCCACTCCCACTCAAGTAAGTAAAGCTTTAGAATGACAACTGCACAAGGACTGCATGGAATCGGAAAAGTGATACACACAAACACACCTTAATACACATATAATACAGTAACATGTAACATAAGCAGAACAATACAGGGTGGGCCAAAAAACCGGACCTGTTTGAGCATTGATAACTCAGCGATGGTTAGTGGTAGAAAGACGTATGATACGTCAGAAGTTTCAGAATGCTGCAAAAATAAATGACAAATTTGCATATTAAAGCATTTAAATATTCTTTGCCTAATTTCCATACATATTCGTCACCCACAAAATTCTGCCAAATTTGACTGTAACACATGGATCTAACATGGACATTTGAGCTTTTATAATTTAGCGATGTTTATTGATGGAAAGGCGTGTAATATGCCAAAAGTTTCGAAATTGTGTACAGAAGAAGTGTATAACTTGCATGTCTCAGCATTTAAATATTTTTTGCCTGATTTGCACAAATCTGTCCCACCCCTAAAATCATGCTAAATTGGCAGTAACGCATTTGACACAGAATTCAAATCTGGACTTTTTGGCAGTGAGTTTTTGAGTTTAATGAACTCGGGCACATGGGAGTGCAGGCAAATGCCTAATTTCAGGGAGTAATGAAGATTTAGGCAAATTAGGCAAAGAATATTTAAATGATTTGCTATGCAAGTTTGGCCCTTTTTGTTTATAACATTCTAAAACTTTTGACATATTACACGTCTTTCTAAGGGTAACCAAAGCTGAGTTATCAACGCTCAAACAGGTCTGGTTTTTTGGCCCACCCTGTACATACAATACCAATAAACTACTTGTAATTAAAATGGCCTTGATAACAAAACTTTTCATAAAATCATCTCAATATTACAGCGCAGAGCCTCTGTGCAGGCAAGAAATTACTGCAGTCGAAACGCCACAAACTTCTGCCTAAATCACAGATAGCACCCTCGGCCCGTGGGTGCTATGCTTATTGGCATCCACCTGCCTCGGAAAGACTACAAGCCAGTGATGTAGTACTCGATTCTGATAGTGGACTAGGGTTATGTTTCAGAACTGAAAGTTGAACTTTCGTGACTCAGGCTTGAACTAAAAAGACTCATCTATACTGATGCAACAAACTACAAGATGCATCACAAGCAGTAAAGATGTCACTACCGCTGCTGTGGAGCTTGTTCTGAGCTATCTGCAGGTGATATTGCATAGCTCGTATGAGACGATTGAACAGACACAGTTGGACAAACAGCGGACACTGGTTCACCTGCTGCAGCTGCACACGTAGCACATCAACAATTACATCAAACCACATACCGGTATAACAATGTGGTCTCATACTGGGGGACACATGAAAAGTGCAAAATGGACACTGAGCAATTGGACAGTTTCGGAAACCAATAGCTTCTACAGTTGCAGTGAACACTGCAACCCTTCATGGCAACATCGAGGCTTATTGTTTACAAAACTGTTGCTCAATCTACGCAAAGCATACGTGTTTTATTTTTACGCACTCACGTATACAATGATACCACTGGTTTGTCTAAGTGTTGCATTTCAGCCTTAATGTTCACATCTGCAAGTTCTGCAGTACAGTTAAACATATTGCAGTAATATCCAGCAGAAATCATCTAGCTAAATGTAGTTATTTAATGTAAATAACAATAAAGTGAATAAAAAATACAACACAAATAAAAACAAAACATATAATACTGATCACGTACATTTCAGCTAGTACATTGTAAATTTTAAAGTACGAACACATTGTGACAATGCATCCAAGAATTACCCTGATGTGAGATGGCGAGTGATGATCGTGCAAAAATGATCGGAATTTCTGCACAAAAATTGATCGCGATGACATAGTGTCCTGAAGCACAAAAAATATAATTAAAATTTACATGCAACACAACATAATTAGTAAGTGCACCTGATTTTCAGTTCCAACTGAACCTTATACCATGCATCTCGATTAGGCAGATAAAAATTCTCAATCTCCGTATTGAATATCCCAATGACGTACGACACTAGGAACAACTCCAAGCAAGCTGTTCAGTGTTCACATCCATGTGCCCCTGGCATCTAGCAGTATAATTTGGTCTTAGAAGAGAGAAAAGAACCTCATCAAAGCCTCCAAGAAGCACAGCACTACTTGTCTTTTTAAATAGCTACAGCAGTGAAAATCTACACCTGCATACAAGAACCATGGTCAACAACTCTGTGTTATTATGCTATGCTTGCAAACTATGACACCGTCAATGCATCATGTATGCAGACCCTATAAAATCCATGGCTAAAACTATAGGATTGCTATGCAACGAAAGGCAAATGATACCTCGCCAGTAGCATCGGCAGAAGTCAACAATGTTATCAAAATGTCAATCTGTATTGATTCAACAACTGCCACTTTTTCACGCAGTTCTCGACACGATGCCAAAAAGTTGTTCTTTCTCTCGATGTCAGCTTCGCCGTACACAGCGTCCGAATCAGATTCCTCATCAGCCAATGCTCCGCCCTAATCCACACAACCATACATGTGAGAATAATAAAAAAGCCAAACTTAACATATTAATATTAATAATGTATAAACAAATTAACAAAAGTACATATTCATGGAGATAGAAGCTAAAAATACTTCGGGGTAAACAGAACTATTTAGATAGACAAGATCACAATATCAGTTAAAACAGTTGCTGCTGTGCTGATTTGTGACATGGGTGCTACATAAATAAATATGTTGTGACAGATAATTAATGTTACCACAGTCGGCAGCACCAGTGGACTTTAGCACTGCTAAAACAGTCATCTGACGTCACTGTGCCCGCAAATGGAGTAGAATGGCCAAGCCAGCAGTGCACCATGCCACATATGTGAACAGAGATCAAGAAAAGGACTTTACACTTTTACAAAAAACTCCGCTTTCATGCCTCTGTACAGAAGGACACACCAGAATTGGCATGGTACCGCAACAGAATAACGAGAAACCAAGACCAGCCTGAACCGACCACATGTCAGTGATGTGGTCAGGCAGAGAAAATGCTGGTACACCTAATGACTGAATGTCCGGTATTGGAAGATGCACTCAGCCACCATTTCGATGAGGATGATCCCATCACTTTCCTGTTCAACGAACCCGAAGTAGCACTCAGTTACCTGAGGGATGCTGGCCTCACCGAGGCCGATTGCGTATGATCCTTGATCAAGCACCAGAAGAAAACAACAACAACAGCAAGATCTAAACCCAAGTCTGTTAACATGTTACGATGCACACTGTCCAATGTCCACCTTGTCAAGTTGGCATACGGCATTATGCCGATAAACTACGCAGCCTTGTCAATAACTTAACTGTTTTTGCTACCACAGTTTTGACCAAGTATTACAAAGACATCGTGTAGTACAGCTCCTATACCTTAGTATCCCACCAGACTTCAGGTATCAGCTGTGCCAAAACAGTTTCATCCGGTGCCTTTATATGCATAAACATCGGAAACCTAATCTTGTCAAATGTATAATACTAGTTAAGAAAATACTGACAACATACACTGTACATTGTACACTGTACAATTATGTTACTAGATCACTATAATAACAGGTATTAAAACAAGTTACACGATGACATGCAAAGTTACCTATACTTTACACTACTAAAAATATTTCATACACATATCACACAAAATGCCAAATATTAACTACAAACAAAGGATATAGAATGTGCTTCAGCAAATATCTCCGCATTCTCTCATGCCTCAGCATGCCTTGTAACAAATAAAGGTACTTTTTCTGAGACAAAAACCACACACAACAACATTACTAAAAAAATCTTATTTCACTAGAAAAAATAAAATGCTGAAGGCTACCAGTAATAATGCATATGCTAACTACTCACCCACAGTTTGAGAATACAATTTTATTTACATTCAGTATGACCTAACTCAAACACAAACCAAGTGGATTCAACTCCAATGTTGGTACTATGAGTACAAGAAATTTGAGCTAATGCTCACAAGACGCGAGAAAGCCTATAGCAGTTCATGTTCGCAGGTAATCTTACTCTATCTCCATCCATTTTGTAGCAATTTACTCTTTTGCAGCCAAAAATCGCCAAAAAATCACAATCACTTATAATCAATATTTTTAGAGTTCAAGGTCATTCAAGGTCATCGATGTTGACATTCGTAAGAAGCTCGTCATCAGTGCTTGTTATGATAGGCAGCATGGCTGTGCCTATCTGCAACCATTTACACGACAGACAAGCCAACAGAGGATAAATAACCACTTTTTACAGGGGTACCCCTCTTTGACACCGACGTGTGCAGGACTGCTTCAATCTAGAGGGTCCAGACTTTAAATTGCTAAAATCTACATTCCATGCTGAAAATTTGATACGCAGGTTGTATTCATCTATCTCCAGCCATCTTGGCGCAATTCACTCCTGAAATGCATGTCGCAGCACAAAATTGTGAATAAAATCCACTAAAACCTGCTATTTTGAAGGTTAAAGGTCATTCAAGGTCATCGATGTCGACATTTCTAAGAAAGTCGTCGCCAGTGCTTGTTGTGATACGCAGCATGTCTGCGCCATTCGCCAATCGAGAGCCAGTGTACGACTTTCTATTAGTGATGAATAGTAACCTAGGCCCTATCTCGCACTGTTACTGAGATACAGTGACTTATTGGCCAAATTTTGCCCACCCCCCTCTCATTTAGTGCCCTCGTTCACGGTGACCCCCTTCAAACTAATGGAAAAGCTTTATGGTTCCTGAAACTAGAGTCTTCCAGGCAGCCGACAGTGATGATTTGGTGATCCTAGCTTGCACCATTTTTGACTGATCCACCCATGTGATGGACAGACAGACAGAATTGCAATGGCTAAGATGCGCTGAAAGCAGTAGCTGCTTTTGCGCGTAAAAATGGTTAAATTAAGGAGGCCAATTGGGCAGCGGTGATACTATTTTGCTTAGCACTCAGTAACAGTAGATATACAGCCATTTCTCAGTACAATGAAATTCGTAACAGGAACAACAAAAATTTTGAGCTAATGCTCACAAGACGCGCAAAAGCATGCAGCAGTTCTGGTTCAGTAGTTTAGCTGAAAATTGGGGGGGTCACGCTAAGTTAATATACAAATACCAAATCCTCTATCTGGATCGCATAATGATAGTAGCGTGGCGCCACCTTGTGAATGATATAGACTTGTGTCGCAGCCCAAAATCGCCAAAAACATCCATAAAACCCCCTATTTTGGTGTTCAAGGACATTGAATTTGGCACAAATCGAGAGCCAGTGTACGATTTCCTATTAGTGACTAATAGTAACCTAGGCCCTATCTCACACCGTTACTGAGATACAGCAAGTTATTGGCCAAAAATCGCAAATTTTTCCCACCCCCTTCGCATTTAGCGCCCTCGTTCAGGGTGACCCCCTTCAAATCTATGGAAAAGCTTTACAGTTCCTGAAACTAGAGTCTTCCAGGCAGCCAACGGTGAAGATTTGGTGATCCTAGCTTGCACCTTTTTTGACTGATCCACCCGTGCGACAAACGGACAGACAGAATTGCGATGGCTAAGACGCGCTGA
>Ga0209454_1001895_pt1 | contig 13704 bp, 14 predicted proteins | sample WorMetHERISLAND1_2_FD_187400 | JGI IMG/M metagenome (GOLD analysis project Ga0209454, IMG submission 187400) | Marine gutless worms symbiont microbial communities from Max Planck institute for Marine Microbiology, Germany - Olavius geniculatus... | ecosystem: Host-associated > Annelida >...
CCGCGGTACTTGTCATCTCAATGGCATTGAATCATTCTGGTCGTAGGCCAAACGGAGGCTTGCAAAATTCAATGGTGTTCCCAGACATACGTTTCATCTACACCTCGAAGAATGTGAATTCAGATTCTATCATCGGGAGGAAAACTTATTGATATAATACTCATTTTACTGAGAGAAAATCCTCTCTAAAGTTATCTAGACCCAAATTATAATATCTTGTTAATCCTGAAAATCCTGTGAATCCTGTACCATTAGGAGACAAGCCCGGAGGTTAGGGTTTACTCCTTAATCAAATGTCAACACGCCCAGTCAGGGCCTACCCGGATTGGTGGGTAGCCGACGCAGGGCGCGGATCTGGTTGTGGGGTATCTGGAGGGTCGGGATCCGGCCGCCGTCCTGCCTGGGCCGGATCAGGTACAAGGACTGATCCGCCTGGAGCAGGAGCCGGTACCTACCGGCGGCCAGGTCCTGCTGCACGGCCTGGAGCTTGTCGGGAACACTGCTCCGGTCCGCTGTGGTCCAGACCCGGACCCAGGGGTAGTGCTGAAAGCCGGCTTCCCGGTGGTCCCGGTAGTCGGCCTCGGCGACGGCCCTGCCCATCTGATAGACCAGCACGAAGGCGAGCAGGCCCCAGAGCGGCGCCGTTCGCGCCATGAGGTCCAGGACGGGATCGACCTGGGCCCAGTAGGTGATGGCCACGAACCCGACCAGGGCCAGCGCCAACCACCAGAACCACTGGAGCACCCAGAAGCCGTACATGAAGTGATACTCCAAGGGGATGCCGAGGCCGATGAGCCCCAGCTCGAAGTGGTCGTACCAGTGATAGGCGTAGGACCAACCGGCGGTATAGACCACGGCCGTGAGCAGGGTGACGGCGAGGGTGATGTCCAGGATGCGGGGGGATCTGCTCATGGCCGGTCCTCCTCGTCGGCAGGTCGGGTGGTGCCTGTGGGCGATGTTTCTTGCTCGCCGTTCTGTCCGCGGATGACACGTTTCAGGTCGACCATGTCGCTCAGCCGGCAGGGGGTGCAGGGGGGCTTTCCGTCCGCCACCCGCTCCAGCTCCGATCGCTCGACCGGCGTCTGTTCACCGGTTTCCTCATCGAGGCAGAAGGTCTGCGACTGGAGCTCCAGGCAGTCAAACCAGACGGCATCGTGTTTATCGATCAGGCAGAAACACTCGCTGCCGAATGCCGGCCAGGCCAGCAGGGCCGCAAGCAGACAGGCGCATCGCATCATTTTGCTCCCCGGATTTTTCCGATAACCCCAAATTATCGCAGGATTGGCTCCAGGATGTAGGATGCGGTGAGCGCGGTAAGTCTTACAGGACGGCACTACGAGAAGGCGCGAACCGCATCAGTGGATGGCCCGTGCCCAACACTCGGTGTTCCGTGTCGGGCACGCCGCCGGCCTGCCGGGAGGCGACCATCTTTGACCCCCTCTCCCTTTACCCCGCACCTATCGCCGGTAGCTCCAGCAGCATCTCTACTGGCTCCCCCCAGCGATAGGTGCGGGGTAAAGGGAGCGGGGATCGAAATGAACCGCTCGACGCTGATCGTGGTTCCCTCCGGGGAGACCGACATGAAGGGGAGACCGACATGAACCGGCAGCCCCGACAACTTGCACCGCGGCGGAACATTCGGGTAGGACGGGTTAGAATGCCCGTCGGTCACCAAGGTCCAAGCGAGGAATTTCAAGTGGAAGAAAGAAGCATCGACGTCGCCGTCATCGGGTCGGGAACCGCCGGCCTCAACGCCATCGGCCAGATCCGCCGGGCCGGCAAGTCCTTCGTACTCATCAACGGCGGCGAGCCCGGAACCACCTGCGCCCGGGTCGGCTGCATGCCGTCCAAGGCCATGATCCAGGTGGCGGAGGACTATCACCGTCGGCTGCGGCTGGGCAAGTACGGCGCGGACGGATACCAGGCGCTGACCCTCGACGGCAGGCAGGTCATGGAGCACGTCCGGGACCTGCGGGACACCTTCGTCGACCGGGTACTCGGCAACTCCACCGACAACATGCCCCCGGACCGCTTTATCCGGGACTATGCCCGTTTCCTCGAGCCCACCCTGCTGGAGGTGGCGGGGCAGCGTATCCGCGCCGGGCGCGTGGTCATCGCTACCGGCTCGCGGCCCCTGGTGCCCCAGGCCTGGCAGGCCTTCGGCGAGCGGATTTTCACCACCGACGACCTCTTCGAGCTGGAAGACCTACCGAGCTCCCTGGCGGTCATCGGGCTCGGCACCATCGGTATCGAGCTGGGTCAGAGCCTGCGCCGCCTGGGCGTCCGGGTCACCGGCTTCGACCAGTTGACGACCATCGCCGGCACCCAGGACCCGGAGGTATTGGCCAGTGCCATCGAGCTGATGAGCAAGGAATTCCCCATTCACTTGGGAGCGGCCGCCCGGATCGACGAGGCAGGCGACCAGCTGCGCGTGACGGCCGGCGAGCACAGTGTGCTGGTGGAGCGGGTCCTGTGCAGCATCGGTCGCGTCCCCAACCTGGAGAACCTGGGGCTGGAGAATCTGGGCGTGGTTTTGGACGCCCGCGGCCTCCCGGCCTACAACCCCAACACCATGCAGGTGGGGGACCTCCCCGTCTTTCTCGCCGGCGACGTCGACGACGAACGCCAGATCCTCCACGAGGCGGGCGACGAGGGCAAGATCGCCGGCTACAACGCCGCCCGCGACCGGATCACCGCCTTCCGCCGCAAGACACCCCTGCTCATCAACTTCTGCGACCCCAACATCTGCGCCGTGGGTAAGCGTTGGAACGACCTGGACCCGGCGACCACCGCCGTGGGCCAGATCCGCATGGCACCCGTGGGACGGGCGCTCATCATGGGCAATAATAGGGGCATACTGCGGGTCTACGCCGACCGGCGCAACGGCCTCATCCTGGGCGCGGAGATGATCGGGCCCAAGGGAGAAAACCTAGCCCACCTGCTGTGCTGGTGCATCGAGCAAGGATTGACGGTCGGGCGACTGTTGCGCATGCCCTTCTACCACCCGGTCATCGAAGAGGCCCTGCAGGCGGCCCTCAACGACCTCTACGGCAAGGTCGAGGCCAAGAACGAAGGACTCACCGAGCTGGCCCCCCTCACTCCCAGCGCGCCCTGAGAGACGGTCTGAAGCTGGGTAGTAGCTAAATTTGAAGTGGTAAAGCCTACCAGCCCCACCGCGTCATTCCGGCAGGGAGTGCCGGAATCCAGTCACAGGGATGTGAAGCTTCTCACCATCTGCAGGGCTTTCCGGTGACCGCAATCCCGGTCAAATCGGCAATATTGCCTTGACTCAATGGTATTGGATTGCAGGCCAGGGGATTGTAAAGCGCGGGCTCGCCCCTCACCTAGCGCCATCGATCAAGCGATCGATGGCGCTAGGTGAGGGGCCAACCCAACACCTCCGATCCCCCAAACAGTGCCAAACAACCCAGGACCGCGCCCGGACGGGCACGGCGTCGAATGAGGCGTAACCCGACACGATGCTTCTTTTGATTCCCTCTCCCCAACCCCTCTCCCGGAGGGAGAGGGGCTTTTACGACACCCTCCTGGAGAGGGAGACGCAAACGGGTAGGGCGGGAGAGCGAAGCGCATCCCGCCGTTAGCGTTTTCCGTTCCGCAGCGGGATGCGTGCCGCGGTCCCGCTGGGGCGGTCCCGCGGCGCTATCCCGCCCTACGAGGCTGGGAGCGCCGGCATCTTGCCGGTATCCGTGGGTACCGACCGGTGGGAGGGCAAAGCGGTATCCCCGGATCGGTGCCTCGGCGATGCCTGCCGCCTGGAAAGCGGCGCTCCCGGCTACGGGCTTTTGCTGCAGCCTCTGGAGAAGGGAGGAGGGTTGGGAAGAGAGTGAGCCAAGCAGTCGGTTATGCGTGTCGATACGACCAAGCGTCCGCCACGCCGGACCAATGCTCAGCGCCGACCACGACCGATAGCTGGTGATCTTCGACCTTCCACCCGATCCGGAATTCCTGCTCCCACGCCACGGCTTCGGGGTAGCAGATTCCGAGATTGCCCACCGCGACCAGATCGCTTTGTGCAAAGATCAAGGGGATATAGGGACGTATCCAGGGCGGCACGCCTTGTTCCTGAAACAGCTTCTTCAGGGCGCGCCGCCGTCCTCCTTGTCCACGTCGGCAGAAGAGACCTGTTACGCCGAAGCGGATCGCCAGGCCGGGCGGGAACACGGCCTGAGGGTCCAGGCTCCTTCCGTCGGCGGCGAGCAGCGCCAGGCATCCGAGCCCGTCCGGGAGGGTAAGGATGCCTTGGCACCACTGGATCGGGCCCGGCGCGGGCGTCGGGGGCAGGGGCGCCATGGCGAACAGGTCGTCCCGGTAGCGGCGGACCTGGCATCCCGGCCAGGCGACCAGCGGATTGGCGTCCGCGCGGGCGGTCATGACCTCGGTGAGAATGCGGTCGAGATTGCCGGCATTCGGCGGAACTTGTCCCTGGCCGCGGAACCATTGGCGCAGCACCGCCTTGCGCAACGGCAATTCCAGCTCCAGAAGGCGCGTGATCGAGAGGGCGCCGGGCCTTTGTCCCGCCGCCTCGAGCGCCGCGTTGCGGGCAAGGGGGTCGATGATCGCCTGGGCCTCCGCGCAATGGGCCGCGCTCCTTGCGATACTGATTGCGCAGGCGGGCCAGCGTTCCCTCAGCCGGGGCAGTACGCGGTGACGGAGGAAATTCCGGTCGTGTCCCAGGTCCCGATTGCTCGGGTCTTCCAACCAGTGGAGCTGCCGGCTCCGGGCGTAAGCGAGGAGGTCGGCACGGCCGAGCGCCAGCAGGGGCCTGACCAGCCGACCGTGCCCCAGGGGAGCCACCGCGGGCATGGCCGCCAGGCCCGCGGGACCGCTGCCGCGCAGCAGAGCCAGCAGCAGGGTCTCCGCCTGGTCGTCCCGGTGCTGGGCCGTGAGCAGGAGATCGTCCGACCCCAGCACTTCCGCCATGGACGCATAACGCGCCTGTCGGGCTACCGCCTCCGGGCTTTCTCCCCGAGCCGGGGCCAGGTCCAGGCGTCGGGTCCGCAGGGGTACCCCGAGCCGCGCGCAGGTGCGGGCGCAGTGTGCGGCCCAGGTATGTGCGTCCCGCTGCAGACCGTGATCGACGTGCAGGGCATACAGGGCGAAAGGGAGTCGGTTACGGATTGTGACCAGGGCGTGGAGCAGCACGGAAGAGTCCAGACCGCCGCTGTAGGCGACCCAGCCCTTCCGGGCCGTGGGCAAGGCGGTGAGACGGGGCAGCAACAGCTCCGGCAGGAACGCGGGCATAACGCTGACCACCGCGGAATCTAAGCGCCTGTCTGGCATACGACTGTGCTACCGCGGAAGCGAGAAAGCCGGTCAGATCCCCCGCTCAATCTCGTTATTTTTCATTCTCAAACCCGTAGGGTGGGCTGTGCCCACCGAGAGAGACGCCATCTTGGTGGGCACAGCCCACCCTACGGGATATATGCAAATATGGAGAAACGGAGTACTAGAAGCTACCAGGAAATTCTACCAGCCCGCCGGGCCGACAAGCTCAGGCCCCCGCCTGCTCGGCTGCCTGCCTGGCCCGGTGCGCCAGCCATACTTCCAAGCCCCTGGGCATTGAGGACGATGTCGACAGCGAGGACCTCCCGGATTCGGTGCGGATCCAAGGCGCAGCCCTGCCGTCTGGCCCGGGTAATCAGCTGCTCTGCGACACCTTCCTGCAGCCGTTCGCTACGCCCTGTCTGCTCCTTGCTCTCTTCCACCAACGCCAGCTCGGCGAAGTCACGGATATTGCGGCGTAGCTCGTCTTCCAGCGCCTGGGGGTCAGCGAGGCGTCCGTAGTGGGTCAGATAGGCGGCCTTCGGCTCGAAGCCCATCAGCCTGTCCAGGCTTTTCTGCCAGGCATCGGGATCGAAGGCGACGGGGGTGGTGGGAGCGAACAGGAAGGGACCGCCGGGCGTGTGAAGCTCGGGGTAGGCGATGCCGAAGGTATCACCCGTAAACCAACCGCGGGTGTGCTCGTCGAAGATACAGCCGTGATGGTTGGCATGGCCCGGAGTGTCGACGAAGGTCAGCGGACGCCCGCCGAGATCGATCACCATCGGGTCCTACGCCACGATCACACGCTCCACGGGGATCGGCGTCAGGGTGTCGAAATGCCGCGTGAATTCCTCCTCCCCATAAACGGCAGTGGCCCCGGCCACCAATTTGGAAGGGTCGATCATATGGTCCGCGCCTTTGGGGTGGATCACCAGCCGGGCGTTGGGACAGCGGGCCATGAGATCATCGGCGCCGCCGGCATGGTCCAGGTGCACATGGGTAGGAATGACATAGTCGACGGCTTTCGGCGTGAGCCCGAGCGCGGAGGCTACAGCCAGCATTCGGGGCACCGAGCGCGCACTGCCTGTTTCCACGAACGCCAGGCGATCGCCCGCGCGCACCAGATAACAGGCGGCCAGGTTGGGACGGTACAAGCCGGTCTCGATGCAATAGATACCGGCGGCGACTTCTTCGTAGTGGGATTCGTTCATGGTTGGAAAACTGTCTGGTTAAAAGCAGTTCTGAATGATGCGACGCTGGGTAGTGGTCAATTATTAGATGTAAACATCGCCGATAGCAATGTGTCAGGCATGTCACCACCTTTCCCTCCGAGGGTGTCGCAAAGGCCCGTGGCCGGGAGCGCCGCCTTCCAGGCGGCAGGCGTCGCTGAGAGGCTGTCTAAAAACCAAGGCACTAACTCAGTATAAAAGTCACATATCCATCCGGCGCTTACGCGCCGGCGGTAACCCCTTGTAGGCGCCGGCTTGCCGGCGCCAAAGCGCGGGCTCGCCCCGCACCTATCGCCGAGAGATCCAGCGACACCAGGGTGCGCCCAGGCGATGGGTACGGGGCCTACGGGAAGGGATCAAGCGAGTTTACCTGTTTAGACAGCCTCTGAGGCGCCCATCCGGGGATACCTGTTCCCCTCCCGGTGGCCTGGCCCCCCGGATGCCGGCAAGATGCCGGCGCTCCCAAGATACCGGCGCTCCCAGGGGGCTTGGGATGAAGAGAGAATAGGGCGCAGTCCGGTGCCTTTTGCGATTCCCTCCAAAGGAGGCGAGAGGGAACGGACTTCGCTCACGCGCGCATCAAGTCGGTGGCTCGTAGTCCGAAGGTAGCTCGGAGCCGGCGCCGAAGAAGAATTTCTCCATTTCCTCTTCGAGAAAACGACGGGACTTGGGATCCACAGGGTTGAGGCGGTACTCGTTGATGAGCATAGTCTGCTGACGTAACCAGTCCTGCCAGACCTGCTTGGAGATAGTTTCGAAGATGCGCTTGCCGAGATCGCCCGGGTAAGGTTGTCGCTCGAGGCCTTCCGCCTCTCGCTGAAGCTTGCTGCATTGAACCATTCGACCCATTTGAATTCCCCTTTTTTAAGGTGTTGGAAGCGTGTCGCTCGAGGCCTCCCGCCTCCCGCCGAAGCTTGCTGCATTGAATCATTCGACCCATTTGGATTCCCTTTTAGGGTATTGAAAAAACTGTGATTTCCCGCAGAATGCGGGCGACGGGTGCGGCCAGGCCCACGGCGATCGGCTGCCGCGGGTCGCACCAGAGCGCCCGGTCGCCGTCCGCTATCGTCTGGGGCCCGGACTGCAGCTCGACCCGCAGCGGTCTGATGTCCAGCAGAAAGTGGGAGAAGGTATGACGGCGGACCGACAGCATTTCAACCCGACGCGGAACAACGCCGAGACGCTCTCGGCACCAGTCGGCCACATCCTGTCCGGGACCGCATTCGGGCAAGCTCCAGAGCCCGCCCCAGATCCCGGTGGGCGCACGAGGCTCCAGCAGCACCTCCCCGGCCGGATTGCGTACCACGAGCAACCGCGCCTCCCGGACCGGCAAGCTTGCTCGTGGCTTCGGCTCAGGAAAGGCGGTCGGCTTGCCTGCCAGCCGGGCCACGCAGCCGTGGCCGAGGGGGCAGCGATCGCAGCTCGGTTGGCGACGGGTGCAAAGGGTGGCGCCGAGATCCATCATGGCCTGATTGTAGGCGCGAACCCTGGTCCGTGGCGTGCAGGCCTCCGCGAGCGCCCACAAGCGGCGCAGCACGGGGCCGCGGCCGGGCCAGCCGGGGACCGCGAAGCACCGGGCCAGAACCCGCTTCGCGTTGCCGTCCAGAATCGGGTGACGCTGGCCGAGGGCGAGGGACAGAATCGCCCCGGCAGTGGAACGCCCGATCCCCGGTAGCGCCTGAAGTCGCTGGATGTCGTTCGGAAAGCGCCCGCCGTAGTCGGTGACGATAAGGCCCGCGGCCCGGTGCAGGTTCCGCGCCCGGGCATAATAACCAAGGCCCGACCACAGGTGTAGGATCTGGTCTCGGTCCGCCGCGGCCAGGTCCGTCACGGAGGGAAAACGCGCCAGAAAGCGCCCGAAATAGGGGAGGACGACGGCAACCTGGGTCTGCTGGAGCATGATCTCCGATACCCAGACCCGGTAGGGGCTCGGGTCCTGCTGCCAGGGCAGATCCTTACGGCCATGCCGTTCGAACCAGGCCAGTAAGGGACCTGCTATCCGGTCAGTCTCCATTCGAGCCGTCCTTCTCCGCAAGGCCTTAGAGCCTGTTGATAATTAGCCCGTAGGATGGGCAAAGCGAAGCCTGTCCATCCGGGTCGCGATCCATTTTCCCAACGCCGAACGTATCCTCGTGGTCATGGACAACCTCGACATCTACAAGCAGTCCTCGCGGTACAAAGCGTTTCCCGCGGCCGAAGCGAAGCACATCTTGGATCGACTGGAGTTCCATTACTCGCCCAAACACGGCTGTTGGTTGAACATGGCCGAAATCGGGTTGGGGATCTTGCAACGCCAAGGTTTGAATCGGCGCATCCTTGACCCGCCAGCCCTGCGCCAGGAAGTCGCCGCTTGGCAGAGGGAACGAAACGCCGCAGCTGTCGAGGGCGTCTGGCGATTCTCCACCGCGGAGGCGCGCATCAAGCTCAAACGTCTATATCCATCAATTAACGGTTGACGGAGTACTAGCTGTATCAAGCAGCTCGTACAACTCCTGACCCGCCGAGTCACACCCGCAGCAGCCACTGTTGCAACCGGTGCCTGCAGGCAGCTTGAGCCCCCGGCCCTTGTGCTCCAGGGTCGCCAGCATGCCGCGCAAAGCATCGGTGTCGGTATCGAAATGCCGGGCCACGCCGTTTTGCCGGCGCACGCCAAAGCAGTCCGGAATCCATAAAGAGCCAAAATCTTTGCGTCCTCACGGCCTGTGCGGTTCAAAAAATTCTGCGCCTGATTCATCTCTGGAACGAGGGGAGATATAGATGTCGGGCCACGCACTCCCGGCTCAAAGCACCGTCGTCGTCCAAAGTGACGCCGATTGTCAAGTTTGCGGCTGGCCCTGAATTTTTGATGAACTAGATGTTCATGGCCGTGTCTATGCTGGTAGGAACACACCACCATGGTGGACTTGGATCAAGGGATGGATACCCGGTGTTACGGCATGAAGGTCCAACCGCCGGCCCGCGTCGATGCCCCGGAGGTATGCCCGGGGACAAAGACTCGGTGGGACCGGCGGGGAAGGTACGGCCGTTACTTGGGTGTGGTATCGAGACTACGATAATCAACCAAGCGGGAGAAACCGATGGAAGACGACCTGAAACGCATTGTGACTATACTGTCCTCGGCACGATCGTCTTTGTGTTCTTGGCGTTCTCCGCGATCGCCGTTTTCTCGTCCGGGAGGATGGGGATGTCCGACGGTACCGCCGAATTGGCACAGGAGAAGGAATCCATGCTACGGGGCTTGCCGGCGGGAGCCGAGCCCAAAGCGCGGGGTGAAGAAACCCTTGTGGCAGTCGCCGAACGGCCGTAGGGATGGCGGTGAGAGGTTGTTTCCGTACCCGAAAAGGAAGACTCGACACTTTAGATTGCCTGCTATCGTCGCGGCAGCCTATCAGGCTCCGGCCTCAGGGTTAATCAGGGGTCGGAGCCGCGCCAGCAGATCGCTTGCCAGCAATCCGCGCTCACCGCTTGCGGCCGCCGCGTCGCCGGCCGCGGCGTGCAGGCATACGCCGGCGGCGGCGGCGTCCTCGAGGTCGAGGCCCTGAGCGATCAGCGCAGCGATCATGCCGGTCAGCACGTCGCCGGTTCCCGCGGTCGCCATGCCGGGATTGCCGCCGGTACAAACTCCGACCGGTCTGTGCGATGGTCCCAGGACAAGGGTGCCCGCGCCCTTCAATACTACCACCCCGCCACAGCGATCCCGCAGGCGGCGGACGCTGCCGAAGCGGTCCGCCTGGATCGCGCCCGTCTCGGTTCCGAGTAGTCGAGCGGCCTCACCCGGGTGCGGCGTGAGCACCCAATCGTCCCGCGAGGCAGGCGCGGTGGCGAGGAGGTTGAGGGCGTCCGCGTCGACCACCAGGGGGTGCTCGGCCTCCAAGACCCGGGCGAGTAATCCTTTTCCCCAGGAGTCTTTGCCGAGCCCCGGTCCGACCGCGATGACCGTGGCCCTTGCGAGCGCCGGCTCCAGTGCCATCGGTCCCTCGACCCCCAGGCACATGAGCTCGGGCCGGCTCAGGTTGAGATAGGCGGCGTGATCGGGATGGGTGGCAATGGTCACCAGGCCGGCACCCGTGCGCAGGGCACCTTCCCCCGCCAGCCGCGCCGCGCCCGAGTATCCCCGCGCCCCGCCGACCACCAGCACATGCCCAAAGCTTCCTTTATTGGCGGAGCGTGGCCGGCGTGCGAGGAGTCCGCCGAGCTGCGTCCGGTCGAGTCGCCGCGCGGAGAGGATCTGCCGGGCATAGACCGCTGCCGGGACCTGGAGGGCGTCAAAGCGGATGTCTCCACAGCAATCGGGACCGGAGCCGGTGAACATGCCTTGCTTGAGCCCGATAAAGCTGATGGTGGCCTCCGCCCGGACCGCGGTCCCCAGGATGCTCCCGAGATCCGAGTGCAGCCCGGAGGGGATATCGATGGCGAGCACCGGGGCCGGGTGCCGATTGATCGCATCGATGGCCTGGGCCCACTCCCCGGCGACTGCCCGCTCCAGCCCCGTGCCCAGGACGGCATCGACGATCAGCTCCGTGGCTTCGGGCAGCCCCTGAAAGGGCGCGATGGTTCCCCCCGCCTCCCGGAACCGCGCCGCCATCGTCAGAGCATCCCCCCGCAGTCGTTGCGGATCTCCGAGCTGCAGGACCTGCACCTCGAGACCGTCGGTCCGCGCGTAACGGGCGACGACATAGCCGTCGCCGCCGTTATTACCGATGCCGCAGACAATGGAAATAACCCGCGCATCCGGCCAGCCTTGCCGCAGCAATCGGTAAGCAGCGCGGCCCGCGCGTTCCATCAGCTCGGCGCCGGGGATTCCGTGCTCCTCGATGGCGGTCCGATCGAGCTCACGCACCTGCTCAGCGCGGTAGAGGGCGTAAGGCAGGTAGTCGGCGTCTCGTATCAGGCGTTGCATCCGTAGGCTCCCATTCCGACGGTTATCTTAGGGACCTATATACGTGACTAGCCATGGAGGGTGGTATTTTCCTTTGCAGCCCGGATGAAATCCAGAAGTTTGGTAACCCTCCCTTCAATCCGATCCCACCCAAGCCTCTTGCCATGGTTTTGGCTAACTATGTATATAGGTCCCTTATCTTACGCACCCCGGTGCCCGAGTCGGAGGCCGGTCCACTGACCGACAGCGCCGGGCAGCGCCTCACAGATCGACTCCCTTCTGTGCCCGGATCCCGGCCCGGAAGGCATGTTTGACATCGCGCAGCTCGGTCACTGTATCGGCCGCTGCGCACAGCGCCGGCGGCGCCCCGCGCCCGGTGACCACCACATGCTGCATGGGCGGACGGGCGCGCAGGTCGGCCAGTACGGCCTCGGTTGCGAGCCAGCCGTTTCGCAACGGGTAGGTGAGCTCGTCGATGACGATCAGATCGAACGCGGGATCTTGCAGCATCTCACGAACGACGCCCCAGCCGCGCCGTGCCGTTTCCCGGTCCCGCACCGGATCCTGGGTATCCCAGGTAAAACCCTCGCCGAGCACATGCCAGGTCAGGCCGGCCTGGCGGCGGAAAAAGGCCTTCTCGCCGGTGTCATCGCGCCCCTTGATGAACTGAGCAACACCCACCCGCATGCCGTGACCGAGGGCGCGCGCCGCCATGCCGAAGGCCGAGCTGGATTTGCCCTTGCCGTTGCCCGTAAGCACCAGCAGGATGCCCTGATCCCGCTCCGAGCGCTCGATGGCGGCATCGATCACCGCCTTCTTGCGCTGCATACGCTCGCGATAACGCTGCTTCTCGTCGTTGGTGTCCATGCTCGCGATGCCTCTATCCGGGGTACGCTTTATCATCCGCTCGAAGGAGTAAACCCTAACCTCCGGGCTTGTCTCCTAATGGTACAGGATTCACAGGATTTCCAGGATTCACAGGATTTTGGAATCGGCCCTTTATGGATTTTGGACTGCCGACGATCAGGGAAGGGCACGACCGGACCTTTTGCGCTCCGGCGGTAACCCCTTGTAGGCGCGGGCTTGCCCGCACCTACGGGAAGGGATCGAGCTGGTTTGCCTGTTTAGACAGCCTCTAAGCCCCTACCGGGGAGAGCGTGTCGCAAAAGGCACCGCTCATCCTTCGATCCCCTCTCCCCAACCCCTCTCCCGGCGGGAGAGGGGCTTTTGCGACTCCCTCCTGGAGGGAGAGGGGCTGGGGAAAGGGTGCACCAAGCAGTCGGTTATGAATGTCGGTAGTGGCTGAATTTCAAGTGGTTAAGTCTACCAGCCTCTACCACGTCATTCCGGCAGGGAATGCCGGAATCCAGGTGCCAGGGATGGCAATGACAGTGAGGATTCAAATCATCAGATTGCACGACCATGCCACTTGAAATTTAACCACTACCTGAATGTCAACGCAACCTGATGCCCAGGTTCCCGGCAAACGCAGGGCATCCCCTATCGCTGGGGTTCGATTCGGTGGCGATGCTTTGCCGGCGCACGCCAAAGCGGTCCGAAATCCGTCAAGAGCCTTATAATGTTCGGGAAATAATCCTGTTAATCCTATCCGATTAGCGATTGGCACGACGATGATGTCAACAGCCCCTGATCTCGCCGCAGCTTCCGGTCCGCCTCGGCTCGGCACCGCGTTCACGAAAATCAACAGCCATGGGTAAAGCGTACATAAAATTCAAAGGGTTCACGAACCGCGCGTGCGAGTTCTATCCGTGCCATCAAGGCGTAAAGAAGGCCTTCAACTGCCTGTTCTGCTACTGCCCGCTGCTGGAGCGCGAGTGCCCCGGTCCCTATAAGGTATTCACCGACAAATATGCCAACATCCGCAAGGACTGTACCGAGTGCAATCTTCCCCACGACGGCATCGAGCAGTCATGGCGGTTCATCCAGATGTGGGTCGCGACGGCCCCGGCTTGGGACAAAACGCCGCAATCCGGCGAAAAGATCAGGAAATACGCCCAGGTGGTAAAGACCACATTCGACCACAAGGATATCGAATGGGCGACCACCCAGGCCGAAGCCTCCGGTACCTAGTACGGAAGTTCTCGTTAGGGTCTAGATAACTTTAGAGAGGATTATTCTCTCAGTAAAATGAGTATTATATCATATAAGTTTTCCTCCCGATGATTGAATCTGAATTCACATTCTTCGAGGTGTAGATGAAACGTATGTCTGGGAACACCATTGAATTTTGCAAGCCTCCGTTTGGCCTACGACCAGAATGATTCAATGCCATTGAGATGACAAGTACCGCGG
>Ga0209454_1001896_pt1 | contig 13698 bp, 8 predicted proteins | sample WorMetHERISLAND1_2_FD_187400 | JGI IMG/M metagenome (GOLD analysis project Ga0209454, IMG submission 187400) | Marine gutless worms symbiont microbial communities from Max Planck institute for Marine Microbiology, Germany - Olavius geniculatus... | ecosystem: Host-associated > Annelida >...
CAATTCTAGATATCTAAAATAATAAATGAAATACTTTATGTGCGCTAGAGTTATACTCTTTGCTGTGCATTGTAATTTGTATTTTGACAGTCACAGTCACTCCCTAATCCCTATACCGTTCTGACATACCTTCCATACGGGCCTACTACATCTCATGCATGAAATAAGTCTATTGTGTATACCAATCTGTAAGCCTAATTCTAAAATGGTATCCTGGGATTACAAATTTCTCAATCCCGGATCTAGGGATTGAGAATTCAATCCTGGGATTGCAATCACTAGAAGTTACAGAATGATTAACGTATAATCTATAAAAAGTTCAACATTATTTTAAAAACTACCAAGTTTACAACTGAGTGCAGATGTTGTCCAACCAACAATGGCAAAATGCTGAGCAGCACCTATAACTAATTATTAAGCAAAATATAAAGCTTTCGACACGTAAATGTTGTATCAATTGTCAACACAAAGAAAACTAAGTCATAATACAGGCCTATAGTATAAGACATACAAGCTAGCAAACCTCATAAGCTTCGGAGACTGCCTGGAATTTCTTCTGAGCTTCTGGATCATTTCTATTGACATCAGGATGGTACTTCTTAGCTAGCTGCAATACAGTAACCAATGATGCATTTTTGTCTCAGCCAAAATGAACGTAGTGAACACTGGCAGAGGTAATGTTTTGGTCAGATTTCTGTGTGTCTGACTCTGTGCACATGATGACTCATAATGCAGTGGTGCCTGCATTATGTCATTGCATCAACAGATAATGCATTATATCAAGTCTTTTAACATATGGAGCAATTATGCAAATATTTATTATCACAGCTGTAACAAAAACAACTGTATAATAAAATGCAATGTACACTGATTTTTACTTTCCCAACATTACTTTGCATTGCATCTGCTACAACAGAAAATAACTACACTGGACAAAAATAACAAAACTGTAGAGACATGTACTGATTTATGTATCAACTACCGGTAACAAATAATTATCTCAATCAGCAATGAGTCCAATGTACAGCAGTGAAACAGTGAACCTTATAGTATGTTTTTTTAATGTCGTCCTGTGACGCTGTTTGTGGGACTCCAAGTACGTCGTAGAAATCTGTCATCTTCAAAGCCAGCGACGTTGTGTGGAATGTGCGTAATCGCAGCAGCGAAGGTATGCCTCGGCCTGAATACAGATGTCAGAAATCATAACAATCATTGAGCCATAGCAGTAGACCGTGAGTTTTAAAAAACAAGGCACAGCACCACACTTACACCATGTACTGACCGACTTCCAAAATTCAGTCACTGGCAAACAAGTTTCTTTTAAACTGCCATGTGGTTATGATTAATCACAAAAATCGGCAATTTTCATATCTTTTGTTAAGCTGTAAACAATAAATGGGTTGCAGTAAATAGGACAACATCGAATGCTATAGAACCAATCACTGAAAAGATAACAAGGACATACGATCATTCACAGACAAGCAGGTGGTTTTTCTTACCTAAAAATTGCCGTACACTGGAAGTCGCTGTAGCTGATCGACAGACGCATTTTGTGGCTATGCAGAGCATCGCAAAAAACTTACAGCACCGACGTTTACAGCTTATTTTATTTATTTACACAGCTCGTGTTTACAATTTTGCAAAGAATAGCTATCCGTGGTTAAAAAAACTAGTGATGCAACAAAAGTGTGAATTCTAAAAGGTTAAACGTCTGGCACTGGAAGTTTACCATTACCGAGTTTTAAACTTTAAAACTTTAAACCTGTGTAATTTTGCATTACAAAAATAATAATGTTTATTTTTTTAAAATTTAATTAGCGAAACAAATGCCATAGCCTTCAGGTACCATAAAAAGTTGGTCCTATTAGATGTTTAGTTTCAAAATTCTATCAAGGTGAAGGTCGTTCGAAAGCGTAAACACACTGCGTGAAGAAACGAAAATGTTGCGAAATATTGTCTGTGCTGTATCAGGAGGCGTTGACAGTGCTGTAGGCGCACTGCTTCTTAAAAGGAAAAGTGTGTTTTTTGCAGATACTCATTATGATTACTATTATGATTGTTACTATATAATTATCATCATCACGATAGAATTTCACGTGCAAGGGTACGGTTGCGGTAGCACTAAATATCGAAAACTACCTGTTTTCGGTTAGGGTTATGGTTTAGGGTTAGGTTTAGGTTTTTGGTACCAAAAACTACTAAAACATTTTTCATAATTTTTGATACTTTTTTGATATTTAAATTCATTGTGTCGTTAGTGCAACACACTGCAAGATCATGATCACTTGTGAGTCCAAAATAAGTACAAGGAAAATAATAAAGCATAAACAGTGGTGGCTTACAATGCGGCTGTGCTTTCATTAGGTACATGGCCACTTACACGGTCTATGTGATGTTGTGTCTTATTACCTGGACACAGTGTAGCTGGATCTTAATATGTTCAGTAAGTAAAGATGACAGTGAAATTTTTGTGTTGGATGGGTTTGGCAACAGGGTTAGGGGTAAGAATAAGTTTAGAACCAGGATTATGGTTTGCAGGTTGTGTATTGCTTGTACACCTAGATTGTGAATATTGCAAGTGGCTCTGTACACAGTACACCTCTGTCGACAGAAAGTCTAAATCAGTCCACAGTTTGGGTACTATCGTGCACATGACCTAGATCAACCTGGAAAGCAGCCTAGATGTCTGGGTGCAGAGGTAGATGGAGTATACCGGTGCATGTCTTCGTCTCTGTGATTGTCTCTCGAATGAATCATGTTTAGTTGTTATTTGTTGTCAGATTTCAATGTGATGGGTGTTTTTATGAGGAACTGGGACATTGCTGATGAGACAGGAACCTGCTCTGTAGACAAGGATGCAGAAGATGCTGCATACGTCTGTCAGCATATTGGAATTCCTTTTTACGAGATAAATTTTGTGAAAGAATACTGGAATGATGTGTTCAGGTAGCAGGAGAATTCCTTTTGTCTGCTTTTCTGTCTGATATTTTTCCAGGTTTTTACTATTTTTTATTCTTTAGTTTATTTGTCTTTTTCATTTTCACTGCATCTTATTTCTTGTTACATAGTTAGCGTCTGCAACTTCAGTTATGTTTATGTTTATGCTTTTGTCTCTGAGCTTGTAAATTAGTGGTCATTTCATGTAAGTGGTAATTTCATGATTGATTGGTTGAATGAGCGATATGCGGTACAGTTATCTGCTTGTAAAATTTGGTTGTTGTTTTCTTGTAATTATAGAAGAATTGCTAGAACAGTCACTACTGCAGGCATGCTATTGTGTGCATGTAAAATGGATAACTTCACAACACACAGAGCCGTTGATGATTTTAGAATACCAGTAGGCCTACTGGTACAATAATGGATGAGATCAAATGTCATCTTCAAGTGAACAAATTTTTTCGCTTTTTCATCCTGGATCATTCTTTAATATCATGTACTATAGATGCAATGTTGGTGGGTGTGTGCATTATAAGCACTTTGCCATTTTCCACCTAAACTTAATATTGCATTTAGTTATTTATTTCACAGTTAGAAATATTAATGAAGGTTGTAGATGTTAGTGTTTTCTGTCAGTCAGCTGGTTGAAGGCTATGAGGAAGGCACAACACCAAATCCTGACGTACTTTGCAATCGCTATATCAAGTTTGGACACTTTTTCTCCCATGCTTTGGAACATCTTGGTGCAGATGCTGTGGCAACTGGTCACTACGCTCGGAGCAGTGCCGGACCATTCTTAGAAAACTTGCATCAGTGCAAAAATGGTCTGTGAGCAGTGAGCCTGCATTGCTTTTGCTTTTTGCAAACAGTTTTTTGTCTTTCGCATTGTTCATTGTGTTTAAATTTAGCTTGTGTTTTATTTTTCAGTATGCTTAGTGTCGTTTTTCACTGATATTATTTTAAGAAACATAAATTGCATTCACTGCATCAGCTTAAAACATGTTCTCTTGCTTGGACAGCTGATAAGGAAGTGCAGAAACTCCAGGTCAAGAATGTTTACATCTGGGAGGCTTGTCTAACCTACTTGATTTGTTTGAAACTTTGCAGACTTACAAAACTACGAAAGTATATAATATCGGTTTTTTTTCTGTTCATTGCTGCCTCTTGCAAGCTCTTTGGCCCCATAAATGCATGTGCTACAGGGCTGGATTTAAAAGACCCTATTGCTGGTAGATAATGTCTAAATAAGTAGATGACTAGATGTAGACTTAGTTTTGCCTGTACCTGGTGGAACATTGGGCGATGACGGCTGTGCACTCCTAATGATCATTGTTAACAAATCTTTTGTTAACTGCAGTATGTCTGTTAATCTCATGAACTAAGACTTATCAGAATATTTTTTCCAGCATTTTTGGTGCAGGTTTGTATAGTTGATGTGAGATTGGTCGGTGGTGCAGGTGTGAATCTGTTGGAGTCAGCAGATCTGAGCAAAGACCAGACACTCTTTCTGTCTCAGATTCACCAGAGGGCGCTGCAGCAGACAATGTTCCCCGTCGGCCAGTACAAGAAGTCCTACGTCAAGCAGTTAGCATGTGAAGCTGGGCTGGATCACATTCTGCGCAAGAAAGAGGTGACTGATGCCAGATTGTTCCTCGCTTAATAGCAATGATGTCTGGCTAGGGGAGCTATCACAGATTTGCAGCAATCTGTAGGAACTCTGTCAGAAATTTGCACTTATGTCAGCACACTGCAACTTAATGCCCGACTTTTTTTTAACCCACAATGCTGCTGCTTAATGGGCTGCATTAGTTGTTTCATTTGTCTATCTGTTCAGTATGGGCAACTTGACAACAAAAGGGCATAAAAATGCATGTCCAAAGTCCAAAGTGACTTAGGAAAAGGCAGTATATTTTGTCATCGATATTCAGCAATTAATAACTCTGATAAGAAATGATATTTTTCAACAAAATTTGGTGATTGCTTCAGCAATTTATTGGGATTGGGAATTAAGTGTACAAAATTTTATTCAGATTCGTTCAGATTTGACATTTCTGTTGTACGATGTGTAGGAGGTTACTTCTTTTTTGGACACAGTGTGGATTCCATGTTACCAGTATGTTTTTGTGATGCTTTCATAGAGCACTGGTGTTTGTTTTATTGGCAAGAGAAACTTCCAGCACTTTCTTGAGCAAGTTAGTGATGCTATCTCACATGTTTTGATGTAACCTTGCAGTATAATGATTTTGTGTCACTGTTGATATGTTGATGTGTACAGTGTAGCATATGATGATATGACCCACGTGTCTACTGTTAACTGCTGTAACAGTTACTGACTGTAAACTACGATTCAGTAGTTGACAGTGATATGAGTCGTTGGGCAGAACTATAGTCATTTATGTCGAGTTTCTTTATATGATGTTGCATATTGAAAATGATTAAAATCGACCAATGTTTCCTGGAGTTGTTGATAAGATCTTACTTAAGACACAACTTAGCTATGCATGAAGTTTTTGTATCTTTCGTGCAAGATTTTTTAAACATTTTTGTAAACCAGGTGTTTCTCAAGTGTTTTGCTTGATTTTTTCTAAGATTTGCACACTGTTGTAAATTCTGTTCTTGTTAAAACACTGTCTACAAAATATTAACCACACCAGCATGTGCCTGGTTTCTTATTTCATTGATATCAAATGGCTAATAGTGAATTACTTTACCTTCACTGGGTTGTTATCATGATTTGGGTTAGAGTTATGGATTGGTCAAGCATAGGGTTGGAAATGTGATAGAAAATAATTCCCATAAGCTGCCGATAGCTTGGTAGTTTTGTTAGATGAGATACATAGAATTTGCTGTTTTCGTGTGTGCATGTGTCAGTAGTATGTGGAACCAAAGCCAGGAAACTTTGTCGATTTTCACACGGGCGAAGTGGTTGGCCAGCACAAAGGTTAGTAATGATGATGTTGCATTCATGTAAGTGTTTAATGTCAGACAAAAATGCTCCGTGTCAGATGGCTATTTTGTCATGTGACTGCTGATATTTGTCTTTGAACGAAACTTAACATATTCATGGCAGGGATGGGTTTGATGACAGCATTTTAAAGACACATTGGTGATCTTTGAAATCCAGGCCAAGACCAGTGGTCTTTGAGGCCATGGCCAAACCACTAAATAAGTAAGTAAAGTAAGTGCGACAGTTTTATACTTTGTATCAAAAGCTAGTTTAATTCTGATCAAACTGCAGTGAAACATAAAAATGCTCAGACAAACATAGTTTTAGTGTCTCATACAAGTTACTTTAAGACTAGAGGCCATTTCAGCTCAAGGACAGTGGTCTTTGAGACCAAGGCCAGACATTTTCAAGGCCAAGGGTGTGATTTATTGTGTTCGTGGACTCTCTCTTGTGGAAAAATTCTCACACTCCAGTTAGCCTATGTAGATGGTGAGAAATGATCCCAGTGGTTTGTGTTTCGAGATTGCTTTCTGGTCATTGACATTCCGTGCTGGTGTCTGATGTGATGTGTGACTTTTCCACAGGGGTTCATTTCTGGACAGTCGGTCAGCGGACACACCTTGGAGGGCTGAGGAAAGCTTACTTTGTGGCATCACGCGACGTCTCCACACAGACTATCACTGTGGTGAGGTTGCAGTACTTTTTCTATATCATTTATTGAATTAACTGTGGCATTGTGATTTTTATTTTGACATTGTTAAGCACGATGTTGCTAGCTGCTATTGCTTTTCATGTTCTTTAATCAGTCTAATTTTCTGCATTTAGTCTAAGTTAGGCCTGTCCCATATAAAGTAACTTTTACTGGCCAAGTGCTTTTTCCTTAATGGAGCCAACACTGTCAGATAACTGTGACGAAATCGTTAAAAACAGTAAGTAAGTAAGTACTTACATAAGATGGCTTAAGGGCCAGTTTCTGGATCTTTTAGTTAACTGATCAGTTAGTAAACTGTTTGTTAATTGTAACTTGCTAGTTAAGTTTGTGCGCGTCTCTGAACGAAACCTTGTCTGGCCGTTAGCTAACTGAATGGTAAACTATAGTTGCTTAGCAATGATGCGCACAGTGCTAATCATTTCTGCCTAGCACAGGCAGGCATCGTGAATATTAATGAGCGCAAGCGCTAGTCAGGCAGCCCACGAGCCAGCCAAGCAATTATGGACAGCCTTTTTGTCCATTCATGAATGGATTTTGTAGCAAAATCTGTAGCAGCTAATGTCTCCATGCGTTTTGAAGACATTGCTGTACGGTAAAATTGTTTTATAGTATCACATTCTTCAATTAACTGCTTGCAGAATGGTACAAAAGTTGCATTAAATACGATAACTACGATCGACGATGAGCTAACTAGCCGATTTTGACCAGTTAAATTTTTGGTTATTTTGTCCATTGGTTAGTGCACCGGGAAACGCGAGTTACGCAGATCTGCCAGTTAAAGCTAATTTGACCGCCCAATTAAGATCCAGAAACCCGCCCTAAGAGGTGCAATTTAACAGTTAGCCACCACGTCATGTGATCTCAACACCCACACAAAAATGTCTTAAACTACTCGTATTTGCTGTCAGTTTGTCCCTGATATGTGAAAGGCTGCCTGTTTATTAGTTTTTAACATGGATATATATAGTTTCATTATTCCAGATGAATTTGTTGTTTTATTTTTATCACTTGCTTGATTCCGCATTGTTGGCGGCTGTCTCAGGTGTCAGGCACCGATCATCCTGCATTATACTCGCGCCACTTGTCCACCAGTCCTCCACACTGGATCAACGGCTGTCCAGCCGACTTGCACCCTCGGGTTCCATTTGACTGCCAGTTTCGCTGCCAGCACAGCTATCCGCTGATGCGGTGTCGTCTGCTGCTGAGTTCTGCAGACTCCAGCAGTTTGGAAATAGAACTGGAACGTCCAGAACGAGCGATTGCCGTCGGACAGTATGCCGTATTTTACGTCGGTGACGTCTGCCTTGGCAGTGCAAGCATAACGCACGTCGGACCTACAGAGTACCAGCTGCAGCAGCAGATGTCAACTAATCAGCATGCTGCAGCTGCCAAAACTAGCGACGTTGCAGGTTAGAAAAAGTAGGCGGGGCAGGAAGTAGCAGTTTTTTTGACAGAGAGTTGCAAATTTCTGACAGGAGATTATGGGTGCTCAAAAGTCTGATTTTACCCCTACACTGATATTCTCACAGTGTAGGGTTTTCAGCATCAAATTTTGCATTTTTTGAACAAAATTTTTGGACCAGAAGATTTTCTGACAGCCAAAAATTTAGGGAGGGTGGGCAGTGGGCACTTTCCCCCTTCACCCCCTGCCATGACGTCACTGGCTGGCATCAATCCTTGTGGTACAGATAACACGAGTATTCCTTCTCAGTATTTGAATTGGGGGGACACTACCATATCATGAATGTCCGTCTCAGTATTTGCTGAGTAATAGGAGTAACTTACAACGCTTTGCTGAGTTGATTTTAAAGAAAATCAAGATTGTTGCTACCAGATGTCATATTCTAAGGCTAAAATTTGCACCAAATTTGATTTTGGCTGAGGCTCTGCTTCAGGCCCAGCTCATAACGCTCCCCAGATCCCTTAGCTGAATTTAAGGGAGACTACCTTTCAGTGGAGAGAGCGGAAGGGAAGGAAAGTGAGAAGAAATGGGGAAGAGGAAGGGAAAGGGGGGGAATAGAGAAGTATGTTCCCTAACCGTGGAGAAAAAGATCAACGCCCGTCGACCTGAGCATTGTTTCATATAACACAGTGAGCCAATGAATGCAAGAAAGTACGAATTGAATGTATGCAATGAATGCATCTGAGACATGGGGCCAAAACACAAGGATAGTATAGAAGCGGTTATTGTATACGTTGCATGCATTGCATGGGATAGAAATCCTGTTTCAGACTGAAAGTTTGGATATTTTACATGTTGTGATATTTTATCTGGTGTAAAACAGCTGTTTAACTGTTTTTGAAGTAGTAATGAATTTGTCTGTTTTGTTACTGTGCCACTGTATGGTAATTTCAAATAGGAATCTTTTTACCGGTCGTAACCTGTACTATCGGTTGCACTTATGGCATGATGTTATGTCCATCTGTCTGTTGGTCGCTTGTCTGTCTTCTGCAGTGTATACGTATTGCTGCTAAAGGTACATTTTACCGATAAACTTTTGTCTATAGAAGCAAATAGGGTGGATAAACAGAGGGTAGGGGAAGAAAAAAGGGGGAGGGAAGGAGATTTCCCTCCAATTCACATTTTTGGCTATGGCACTGGATGCACTGTTCAGTCATTATACTTTGGGGTGGCTGAAAAAGCGTGACTGGAAAATAATGGCTAAAGTGCTGGCCTGCAAAAAAAATGCTATCTGATATCGCATTTTCTTTTGCTTTGATATTTTAACTGCAGCACTGTGCTAGTAATAGTGTTACTCTGTACAGCCACTGTACACTGTACAGCAGATGAGCATATTGATAATTATTGTCACTGTCCAAAGTTGAAATGATTAAACTATCTTAAGCTTGACATTATGGAAATGCGTAGCCATTTAGCTGTATCTCGGTTTTTAGTTACATCACGGGGTCTGAGACTGATGTTTTTATAGAAGCTGGGTCTCAAGTAAAAGCCGGGTCTCAAATAAAAGCTGGGTCTCCAATATAAGCTGGACATTCAAGTCGTTGTTGTTGTAAGTGTACTGGCAGTTGTAGTAGTAGTAGTGATAAGTTGTATGTGCAGTAGTCTTATATACTCACCCTAAATTGTATTGTAATAATAGTATTGCTCACACTAACCAGGGCCACTGGGAATTCCCGTTTTGGAAATGGAAAATTTCTCTCCATTTTGTACAAAAAATCTCCGAAATCCCCTTTTCTATAATCGTCAATTGACACCTATTACAGTAGTAAAACATAGTGCTATTATTATAAGTGATTTTTTTATAGGCATACCGCCGGTATATGCATAAAAATGTCCATTTTCTTTGGCCGACAAGACTTCATGTCTGTAAAAAATTATTTGTTTTACATTATTTTGCAGTCATTTAAATCGATTATAGCCTAGCCATTTGTTGAAAGTAAAAAAACTGCCCTGTTTTGTAAAAATTTCTGAAAATTTTTAGTTTCTAAAAATCTCAATTATTGCACCTATATTACGGTAGCAGTAAGTTTTTGAAAAATCAAACAGAAGCACACTTGATGATTGATCACACGGGTTTCGTTTTTTCCAGCTAATTTTCCAGACGCCTAAAACATGAGCCAAATTTCAGATTCGAGTAATCGAGTACTGTTGGAATACTCGACAGTCGACACGGCCCTGCACCGGTAGTAGCTCCTAATAAACAGAAAAGCTAATATTTATCAGTATAAAAATATTATCATACATTAATGTACAATATTCGTCCATATGGACCATATCGCTAGCAGTAATCAGTACATTTCTGCACCTGAAAAATGATAATTTAGACGGTTTATAGGATGAAAAATGCGTCAAAAATACGAAAAAAATATATATTCGCAAAATTCCAATTCTAGGTGGCCCTGACACTAACAATAGAAAAAAGTGTATTACCCTGCTATGCCAGGTTGACGATGCTTTAATAGAAGCCGGGGGATTGTATTAGCAGTTTTACGGTAATCGTAATGCTTTGCAGACAAGGATAGGGGCATTCAGGGATTTTTCAAGCGAAACTCAACAACATACATTATGTTAAACACGGGGTGACGTCCTTGACCTTGGCGTGTTGGTTTCATTTTCGCGGAAAGTGTGTTGGTGCTCAAAATATATGTCGTTTCTTCCATTAATTGTTTGTGGCAGTATTAGAGCCTGAGACGGTAGTACTGCGATAAGTCGAGATACGTAAGTGTCAACGTAGAAATGAAGAAATGATGTAAAGTTTGTGAATTCGTCGCATTGGATTGGCGCGATCATTCTATCGCGCAGCGCGTTATCATTGGGTCTATTTTTTGGGTGGGGGTAAAATGCGTCTGGTGCGTCTAGGTGCGTCTGCTTCTAGTAGCGTATGTAACTCTTACCAAATCAAACTCTTAACATTAGTCCATACCCTGTTACTACCGCTAACCCTATTAACATCATTTTTTTCTTATTCCAAACCGAACAATAGCTGTCTTAAACATAACAGACATGGCTCCGGTGCGTTTGTTGTTTTTACGCATAATAGCGTTACTAACCCTAACCCTCACTAGCCCAAACCTTAGCCCTGACGCTGATCTTGAACCTAACCCTATCCCTGATCCTGTGTTTAACGTTTATCCTGACCTTAATTGCACTAGACGCACCAGACGCATTTAACCCACACCCCTATTTTTTGGCTTTCTGGAAACAATGAATATATTTGCTGTGCGCATGCACGGTCCGTATGCAGTCGCAAAGTGTTATTTCACGTGCGCAAATTATTTCACGTGCTACGATGGCATATTTTTAATCAACTTCTTCTGCAGCACTAGGCATAATTAAGGCTCGGTGTTATTTTGTTCGCGGTGGACGGAAAAGTAAGCAAACGTGAAGCTATTTTTCGTCTGCCACATGCGGACGGAAATTTATGTGCTCTAAGCGCTATTTTCCGTGGCGGACGGACAAGTAAGTAAATGTGAGGCTATTTTCCGTCCGCCACGGACGGAAAAGAATAGCATGCAGACGCTATTTTCCGTCCGTGCGGACTGAAATCTATGTGCTCAGAGCACTATTTTCCATCCCTTCAGATGGAAAAGTGAGCAAGCCTGAGGCTATTTTTCATCTGCCACGGATGGAAGAGAAGACTAACTAGAATGTAGACTATATGACATTATTTTCCTTCCACCTTGGGCGTATGAAGATTGTGACTGATTGAAAATGACCATTTAATTTTTTGGTATAATACACAGCCTTACGCATGCGTTTAAGTAATGTGACGTTATGTATGAGACAATATACTAAAAAGTCTGTACCAAATGGCATTTTGATTATATTAAACAAATTTGTTGTGTTGTATTTTTTAGTGTGCTGCATTGCTGCCTGCATTACTGGATGTAAATAAACCATGTCTATGAATTTAGCGTTGCTCTAGCATCCGTAAGACGTTTGACGCTGTCAGCATTAATGGCAGCAAATGGGCGCATGAGTAAAGCAAAAAAATAACAGAAATTGCAAATAATAAACATGATTAAGCACTGATAGTCAGACAAAGAATGAGACAAAAACATTTATACAGTTACAACAATACAGTAAGGCTGTGTATTATACCAAGAAATTGTGTCATTTTTTATCAGTCAAAATCTTCGTCCAGACGTCCATGGTGGATGGAAAATAACGTCATATAGTCTCCTTTTTAGTTAGTGGCAGATGGAAAATAGCATCGGCACAGTCTTCTTTTCTGTCCATGGTGGATGGAACATAGCCTCTCGCTTGCTTAGTCTTCCATCCCTGGGGACGGAATAGCCCAGATTTTCGTTCGCACAGAGTCGGACGGAAAATAGCGTCTGCATGCTCTTTTTTTGCGTCCGTCATGGACGGAGAATAGCCTCACATTTGCTTACTTTTCCATCCACTGCGGAAGGAAAATAACATCGATGAGAATTAAGAGTGCAGTTTAGCATTTGGCTTATTGGTAACAATAATTCTAGCGGTAGATGGCGATCTTGCTGTTAGCACTGGAAAATTGCTAGAGGTAGATTGGCTAGATACTTTTTTGGGAAGATGGTAGACTTATTATGCCTGGTAGACATAAAAGGTCTATATAAACCATGCCATGACACTGTCAGGTATTTAAATCAGGCTTATTCAGTATTATATCAGAGTTCCTCTCAAGCCAAAGCTGTTTTCTTGTAACACGAACTTAGAACTATGGTGTTTTTGAATAAATTTTATTTCATGCTTGCTAATTGATAACATTTCAGTTCTAACTACAGTCTTAGCAATGCAGTGAAGAAATGTGGCTGCATTCTTACATTAACAACAAGATAAATGTAATTAGGTAAATGGTGATCTACCGCTAGTAATTTTCTGCTCTCTAGTGCGAGATCGCCGATCTACCGCTAGCACTGACCTTAGTACTTAGTACTGGGTTTGTGACTACGTCACCTGCAAGCTGACTGGCTAGAGTTCGGGATCAGCTGCAGCACCTACACTCGTATCGAGTATGGGTTATGTTTTCTTTTTTTATCTTCACAGGACAATGTCAAAGAAATAGCGAGCTGGTGGCACTCTGCTGGAAAGCCGAAGTATGCAGAAGCAGCAGCAGCAACACAAGTCGGTGATTCCCACATCTCGGAAGAAGAAATGTGTCGCTGTTGACCAGTACTTGTCCCGCAAACTGCTGCGTGAGATTCCCGCGCAACTGCCACGCAAAGGCGAGAGAATTTCTCAGCCAGATGAGCTGCCGACATTAGTACGCACAGCAGGGAACGGCTTCTATTGTGAACTTTGTGATGCGAAGGCTACTTCTTTTACACAAGTACAGGAACACAGAGTAGGCAGGAGGCATCGGAAACATGTTATCATCAGAGCCATCAACGAAAACAGGTTTTATCTGTTTTCTGCTTTACATGTTGAATTTCTGTACTTTTGACACTGTTGATTTGGTCACCAGAAGGAAGGGGCAGGAAGTTTTTACTATTTTTTCTAATCTTTGCTATTTCCACTGTTGTTAAAATGACCATGTACATTGGCATCGAGGTGTCTGAACCAGTGTTTGAATTGTGAAAAATTAGCTAGGGGGGTTGAACTTTTCGACTGTCATAGCTTGACAAAAAGTATAAAGTAAATCCTATGTATATAGTATAC
>Ga0209454_1001897_pt1 | contig 13688 bp, 7 predicted proteins | sample WorMetHERISLAND1_2_FD_187400 | JGI IMG/M metagenome (GOLD analysis project Ga0209454, IMG submission 187400) | Marine gutless worms symbiont microbial communities from Max Planck institute for Marine Microbiology, Germany - Olavius geniculatus... | ecosystem: Host-associated > Annelida >...
ACATAATACAATAACGTATAATATTATTAAGCTAGTATTCCATTGTTTTGTCGTTTATTTTCGATTGGCCTACGTAATATTAAACAGTTTTACTTACATTGAAGTCGTATATAGATGCACGTTTAGCCTACTTAAAAATAGCGCATTAAAAACCAAAAAGTGTACCATTTACGAACAATATTTTGTAATATTGCACAAAAGTTTTTTGTCTGTAACTCTATAGCAAACTTTTCTTTAAAAAATTGTACAAAATAATTTCGAAAACAGTGAAATTTTTGTAGAGGGTGTTTTATTGCTGTACATGCACGTCAGTATTGTTGCACTATTAGGCCTAATTGACAAATTTCCAACAGTGTAGGCCTTTTTTCGAAAAAATAAACAACAACAGCATGGTTAATATAAAACGACTTAAACATAAAATTGCTCGACACAAGATGTGTAAATTATGATCAAAATCGTAGGAGAGGCGGGGTTGTGTCTTAGGGGGTTGTGTTCTATGGGCGGGTTTCGTCCTACCCCGGTAAAAGGGGGTTTCGTCCTGGGAGGGGTTGTGTCTTGGGGGAGGGTAATGTCCGGACACCGTCGCCTATATAGCACTGTAATAAGCCAACTTCATGAATCATAAATGTTCGCAATATCAAACATGTTCGATATTGCAAGCATTCATTGAGCTGCTTAAACAAGCATTTATCAAAGGAATTCGATGTGTGTTTCATGAATGCTCGACGAGCTGTGGCATTGCAACCTATACACTTGTACCGGCTTGATGAGTGCTCTGGCTCGTCGAGCCAGCTTCATCGTGTAAACGGGGTATTATTTATCACCAGCTTAACGCGTGACGTCAGCGGGAAGCACGATCATAAACGTCACAAACACATCGCGCGCTATTTGCTACGACAGTTAGAGCACACCTGTAGACGGTCACCACCGACTCACAGCGTCAGTAAACTTGCAGTTCTGAGATATGGCGTGCGGTTTAATGATCAGCGCCGATCTTTCACTAAACACCAGTGACGTCACCCGCTGACTGCATGCTTCCAGCCGGTAGCACAAACACCAATCACTTCGCTGTATTAGAAGCAAAGGCTGCAACCAGTGGCATATCCAGAAATGTGAACTGGTGACATTTTTGCTCTATTTTTTTCTCTTTTTCCTTTTTTTCTTTCTTTTTTCCCCCTTTTCTTTTTTCTAACTTTCTTGAGAAGTAGGAATCCTACAATCCAGAAAGGGGAACTGGGGAAACGGTGTGAGCTCTCCTAGCGGGGTCTGGGGCAGAGCCGTAGACAAACTCGAATTTAATGCATTATAGCCTTAAAGTTCTAGATCTGGTGGCAGCAATTTTAATTATTTTGTTCAGATTTTAATATATATTTTTAACAAAAATTGAAATTGGGGGCCTGCCTCACACCCTACGCCATTGTCTGCAGCCATGCCGTGACAGATGCAAGCCTTATTATTTTATTGCATGTTGTACACTAATTTTCCAGGTGGCATCACAGATGTTGTCGCGCGTTACGTGAGCTTTGCTCGGATTGTTTTATTACAAAACGACGTGTTGAAATCACTGTTCGACCACGTAGACTACTCCGTTTCTCTTGCTGCAGCCGAGCTGAATATGGACAAGCCGCCACTTCTATATTGAACCCGTAGCGAAGCCAACAACCTGTAAACTACGATGTTGTTAGGAAACGTTGACGCTTTACACAAAAATGTCCGTCTTATTATAGCAAATCAAATTAAGTTAACATGTTTTAGTCATAGTACTTCGGGCCTTAAACAAATAAAAAGTAAATTTGGAAAATGAATGAATGAATGCAACTTTTTACTTCGGTCGTCAGATGACGAGTGCGATCACAGACTGGGTCGTTGATGCGCCATCTAGCGGGGGTTTCTTGATCACGCGAACTGAAAGCCTGCTGTGTTACATCCGCTAATTAAGTATAAACTATATAGACATTAGACACGCAGTCTAGGTCATACAAAATCGATGGACATTTACCTGCGACAGAGTGCTTCAGATTACAGACACAAAACACCGTGTGAAGGGTGCCGCAACCGACGAGGTGCGGAAAAGTAAAGTCCAGCGCTTCTTACACGAGACGAACTCGTGGCCAAAAGCGCTTTGACAATCTCCGAAGTGGCAGCTGATTGGCATGAGCTTATGATACCGCAGCGCACTATGAGGCCATCCATTGCTCACGTTAACGAACAATTGGACCCGCGGTTTGCAGCTAGCAGACATACCACTGTTTCAATCAGTCACATAATTTAAGGCCTTCACCACGTAGCCCGTAAGCTACTACTCACAGAAACAAACAGGTGTCAGTCTAATATTATAAACACTTTATTTTTTAACAGACGTCTGTTTAGTTTAGTTTACATATGTATAGTACTTGCTTTTGTATTTGTGCATTTTTTCAATGTGTTATTTCTTACTATGCTTCTCCAGTGTTGATGCACATTTGTTGCGTTTCGGTGAACTAGTTAATCAGGTAGTCTATGTGACATGTTTTTTATTGTTATCGATAACTTTGCATAATTTCGAATTTCTGACAGTTTGGAAAATAGCGACTGCCGCCCAAAAGTATAACATTATTTGCTTTCCGAAAGTTATGGCAACGATTAGCCTCGGTCATTCGTGTGAAGGCCGGTCGGGCTGGCGCTGTCGATGTTTTTTTGTTCCGAAACGCATCGGGAAAGCGTAAATGATGAATAGGGTTTAATTTGCGCCTGATAATTTAATATTAAAAAAATAACGGACTGGAAGTCGACGTAGTTGTTTTGAAAATATGTCTGTGAAAATGGACAAAAGTCATCCATTATTTTCCATTCCTGCATAATTGTCAGCGCCCGCTGTGAGATGAGACCGTCGGCGCGATGCTAGTAAAGTTATAATGTCACGTGGATAAAAGGACCGGTCCAATGCACGACAACATCCGATTGTGGTGGGACAAATTGGCCCATGTTCTCATACAGCTGGTTATCAAAATTAATGACCGTGACTCGAGTGTGATCCCGGGCTCCTCCCTGACAGTTGACACAAGATGTACGACGAAGCGACGTGACTTCATGCACAAATGCATGACGAACGCCGCGATTTGTGTGTCATCATAGTGGACCAACACGGATTCATCTCTGACCTGCAAGCATGCGACGTCTAGCAGACAAACAAAACGTTTTGCTGTGTTTTGTCGAAAAGATGGCAGAGTGGTATGATTGCCGACGGAGATCTGAATTCGAATCACGCAGTCAGGTGGGGATGAGGCAAAAGTTAATAACGGTATTTTTAACAACTTTGGCCTATCACGTTTACATTTGTTTCATTTTCTAAATAAGCGTTTGTTTGTAGTTTCTGTTTTTATAGGTCTACAGCATTGTCGATAGGCTTGATGCTTTCTATCACCCCAATTCCGGCCCTACTCATCGTGTTTTTTAAGTGTTTTGCAGGAAATACTGTTTAATGCTGAGGCTACACGCGCCGATTTTCTCGTCCGATGTGTTGATCGACGTGGCCGAACCTTTCGAGATTTAAAAACCTCGTCCGAGAAAATTGTTGCGTGTAGCCACGGCATAATAGGACGACGTTTGGGACAGCATCTCATTTCGTCTAACAGCTTTAGCGGAGTGCAGACTGCAGACAGACCATGCTAGGGTGACATCTGTCGCAATCGACGCGTAATAATGATTAAATCCCAGTCAAATACGACGACAAGTTCGATCTAATCGTTCGGCAGTTTAATTAAATCGCCGTTGACTGATTCAGCCATAATTTAAAAACGGTTTTTTTCTTATACTGGCTCAATTAATACCCGACATTAGATTGTTTCAGCTTTACAACTCACATGTGCGCAGTATGAAATTAGTCGTTTGCGTAAAATAATCTCATTCGTTGTACTGTTTTAAGTACAACTATACACACGACTCAACAACAAAACACCAAACCCGTGTCAATTATTATTATCGCCAAATGTTTTGTTATTTTTTACTTAAAAATAAATGTTAATTACGGAGTATATGTAATAACTCTTGGCAGAAAGCTCATTCATTCTGGTACTGCTGTGGCAGTCTTATGTTTCTGGCGCTATCTACAGCATGTGCGTTCTAATTTACTCACTTACTTGCTTATTTACTATCAGTCTGTCGCGTAGCCCCGGCAAGTTGATGAGTCGAGTCGTGCGTTCTCAGGATGTCATAATCGACATTTCATTCGGAGAAACGAGTAAGTCAGATAGCTGAAACGAGATGAGATTTTTACTTACTTCTTTTTCCAGCGCATCTTTTACATGCCGAATTGTCCAATCAGCCCTGCTGCTGAATCTTCTGCTCCACGGCTCCATGGAAACGGCAATATTGACTCATCGGCTAAAATGAATTAAACCTCAGTACTGCATACACGCCCCCGGAGCAAAAGTCTGATCTTAGACCTGCACCATTGCAGCTGCAGTATTGCTAATCGCCAATATTGTGGCGTATGTGACCAGATTCAGCAATGAGTCCAACAGTCGCAGCGAACCGCGCGACGTTTTTATGCATGCCAACTGCTCTCTCTATTTTTTTTGTCTTTTAATATTTAATAATTAATTGTTATACCTTAACGCAGAATACCTGCACGCGAGTAATCCAAATTGCGTCACGTGACGTTAGTGCGCGCGCATTGTTGACCGGGCAACATTGAAGTCGTCAGTTTTTTTTTGTTTGAACGATTTTTTAAAAAAAATTTTGTTTTGGTTTTGAGGTATAGCAAAACAAATAGTGACCGGCGTGTCAATCACCATTAAAAATTTTTGACGCTTAGTTTGTAAAATGTTGCTCTCGATATTCGATCTCGCTCAACATTTTACGAACATTCGGGTCAAAAATTTTCAATGATGTTTTCGACGCCAGTCAATATTTGCATACTGTATTCATGTTTTGCCAGATTCTAATAAATTAAGTTGTGCGATATTATTTAGGAATCTTGTTTCGCATTAACATCTAAAAACTTTGCTTATATTATGTATCGTCTTATGTGCTTGATATAAAACATTTCCTTACTTTTTGCTATTTACCTATGGTTTCTGCTTGTATGACCTAATCAGACACTCAATAGTTTAGGCTACTGAAAAAATGTGAAATTTTTCTAATAGCTGTTGGTCATGTTAAATTGTTAATACTATATAAAAATGCGGACTATAAAACGTAGCGATAAAACTTTTACAGATCAATATTGGCTTTGAAAACTGACGGCGTTCGATACAATGTAGGGCCTATATATCATACATAACATTACATTTTACGATATATGTCTTAAGTGTTTCAGAAGTACTGTATATAGGCCTACTAAATTATTATTGGCGTCGCTGCTCGCATAAACGACAGAGCTATAATATGTGGCCAAAGAACTAAATTACACCTACAGAGAACTATTCCGTCACAGTGTGTTTGCGTTACGAGAAGACAGACAGACAGACAAACGGACTTTGCTCTTTGCTCGTCGCAAAACGCTCGATCGATTTTTTTACGTATTCGGGTGCGAAGGTTGTTCTGATCGCGAGGCAGGCAACGTTTTTCTTTCAAGCGTCATCAAGCGTTCCGCGCACGATCGAAGCCGTTTGAAGCAATAGCTGACACTGGCCTAAAGGTCACTCTGAACCATAGCTTTAAACCCACCCTGTAGCCACGTCAACCGACACCAAGAATAACCCTCGACACAACTTAGACCTACGGAAACGGTTATTGCCTACGACAAAATGGAAAACCGAAGGCCTAATTGGTAAAAATGATTCCACCGTTTGTGATAACCCGCGTTTTACGATCACCTAATCAGGTCATTCTAAAGTGGTCTGCTGGCTGAAATGTTGTTTATTGACGACGTTATCAGGACCAGATCGCCACTTTACGATCGGAGAGAGTTCACATTTTACGGTACTAGATAGCTCGTATAAACTTTGGCTAGTTTTGTGGCTTTTTGCTCGAAACGTAAAGCTTTCCCAATGCTGCGATACGCTAATAATTAGAAGTAACGAACAGCTGGGAAAATACATTCGCAGAGGCGCAGTGCATGTAAATATCTGCTCGTTACGACAGACTCGTCTAATCAGCCACAATTTCCTTCATGCAACGATCTGAAATCGTTTCCTAATGCCATAAATATACCTCAAGTCTACGATTTTAGTCACAAAACCGACTTTTTGCAGCAGAATCCGTAAAAGCCGACGAAATTTAATACGGTTAGCTAAAAAACCACCAGAAAAACACGTCGTACATGTAGTTGCTTAAATTCTCATATCATAGCCGTCTTTCGGACATTTTTTGACACTGCTAATAATATTATTATTTTGTTGTGACAGCTGACTTCATAAATGCGTTATTTTCTTTGCATAACAAGAAGTGTAGCCTCTGAGTTTAAGGGCCTTTTGGAAATAAATTTGGCAACTGCTACAATTCCAAATCCAAAATTTCTGTTTGTCGCAATTTTCTGCCTTAGTCAAAAAACAGCCCGAAATTTACGGAGCAAGTCGCTAATGTGAAAAAAAAAACATTGGCTTTGCTGTCTAACACCGGCGATTGCATTTCTATAACTAAAACAATTTAAACAAAGCTGCTGTTGCATGACAATAAACAAACATCAAGACTTGAAGATTCGGATGAAAATAGTAACGATTAGAAAACAGACGGTATTTCTGTTTCATAGACTTATTTTAGTCTACCGACTATTTCCGAATGCTGCTGACGTCGTTTGGCGTCAATGCGACATTTTGCGAACTGCGACCAGAAAGCGTCATTTCTATTAATAGGTCTGTGGTCGCCTCAGAGTAGGTCTATCACATCACTGAAGCAACTGCCAACTAGCGGCGAACATCAGTCAAACCCGAATATATAGAAATTAAATACACGATAAAATGTAAAAAAATAATCGGCTTGTAGCCTATGCATATGTAAACAAGAACTTACGTCTGCAAATGAATGACTTTGCTTTATTTTAGCTGAATAATAATTTAACCGTGTACCGCTGAGTTAAACAAAAAAAGTTTTGCAATAAAATGCAGCAACAGATAGGCTTATAATGACGGACCACGAAGTCGCAGACTTTGTTCCGAGGTCTAAAGATGGGTTTCCATGTCTTAACAAGCACGTCCGACCGGGTGGACTGCAAAGTGCAAATGATTTGCATTTTTATTTCACAATTTTGTGATTTTATGGATGCTTTAGTAAATTTTGTAAGCTGTCTGGCAAAGCAAACAAAACAAAAAATATAACCGGAAACGTGCGGCCATCCGCCTATAGCAGCTGCACTGCCATAAATCTAACTTCATTTCGAACTTTGACCTTCTGAATTAAAAAATAGCACACCAGTTACATCGGTTCTAAAAAAACCTTCACACCAATTTTGACTTTTATACGTCGTTTAGTTTTTGAGTTAGAAGCCCGCAGGCGACGTACGGACGTGCAAAACCTACATTGCGGCCTATACAAATGGCAGCACAACAAAGTATCAATGTATAACATGCTTCGTTTGCTCGATAATACTCCTTTACATCACGATGAAGCTGGTTTGACGGCGAGCTGGCTCGACAAGCGCTAGTCGAACACCATCAAGTACTCATCAAGTCAGCTCGACGTGTGTTCGATGTGTGTTTGATGAAAACTTGATGGAAGCTCGACAAGCTATGACATTGCAATTTATGGATACACCTCAACTTTCTTGATGAATGCTTGACGAGTGCTTAACGTACGCTTGTCCAGCAAGCAAGCCAGTTTTATCGTGTGAACGGGGTATATGTCACGCTGCATGTTATAGTATGGGCAGCTGATAGGGGAACAATATCAGGTGCTCATTCGGTCATCGAGCATAGCCAACGCCACACGGTTCAGTCAACCTAATAATGCATCAACAGTCAGTCATATCGTACGAGTACAGACTACGGTGATGTCCGGGAAATTAATCTCAATGCATGCACGCTAGTAAGCCTGCCGGGGATTGAACCACGGTCCTGCCAGTAACCGTTTAGATTGATGGGCATGTGGGTGTCGCTTTACCGCTCTGCCACAGAACTACAACAGTGCCCAACGTTATGCTCATGAGTCTTCGAAACACGCATTTTTCGCAGCGCCGCCTTTCTCGACCTGTCTTGCTCGGCAGCGCCGGGCAGGCCCCAGGAGGAGGTTGTCAGAATAGTAACTCATTAGCTGATTGTGCACACTGCAGAGCTCACTCTGACGCAGCTTACGCCTACGTAACGACTTCACATCATTCGCTGACATGGTAATTATCCACAAGTTCTCAACGCGTTAATAATTGACATTCACACGTCGCATTGTCGCTCGCCCTATATGCCCGTGACAGCGTCTCCTCTACGCTGATCGTTATTTTTACTTAGCAAAGTACCGGTATTCGTTTGGTGCCGTTCGCTCTACCACTACCAGATCCTTTCGACCTGCTGCGAATCTCAAGGTGGTATCAGGCCGTTTGAAAGCGTCCTCAAGACCAACCTTCCACCACTTGGATTCATCAGATCTACCGGGACACGAGAATACCGGTGACCGGTGTAATGTTATAATAATGAATCCCCAGTCATTATTATATGTATAATTTACACTCTCCCAGTCAATATTTGTTCTTATTTAGCTAGGAACATTATAGAGAATAAGCGAGAACATACACTGAATAAGCAGCAACAACGATTTAAAAAACCTATCTATCAAGAAGTTAATATTATACTAGGGGACTGTAAACTATGCATATAATAATGATTGGAGAGTATTTTAGGGAAAGTCATTATTATACATTATACCGCTCTTTGGAGCTGGCGGAAAAAGATCGTTCTGGAGACAAAAAATCGTAACTGATCGCTTCGCGTCATGATGATGATAATGACGTTTCGCTCATACTTATCTATGCCGGTTCGGTTGCGATGGCATAGGGCGAGTGGCAACCATTGATTTACAACGGAGTAACCGCGTAAATTTTAAGCTCTGCTGCTCTACCATGTGCAATATTTCACAAGTTGCTAACTTACTGTGTGTCAAATAACATTACTCAACACCATTTCCAGCCGGACGGAAATACACCGTGTTCAAATAAAAAGTGCACCCATAAACAAATAACTATAATTAATCAAAAACTTGCCAGTTTTGTCGGAAATTTTAAACGTAATAACTGTAAGTCAAATCAAGCAGAATGACTTATTATTTAAAAAAACGCACAACCAATTCTCATTGGAATTTTAAATACACTGCTAAAATATGAAATTTACAACACAGCAGCTTTTATTGTTTTACGATCCTGCGTAATAATGTTATGGAAATTAGAATTTTGTCCGCATTTAGTACATCTCTTGATTTAATACCGGCTTCTCAACTGAATCAACATTCTAAGCAATCCGCGTCTTATACTTTTTTACTACTGCCGAGCTTGCAATGCACAGTACTGGTTTGATCAGTTTTCGTTAACAACAACGACATGTAATTCAGAGACAACGAAAACTAGTTTTCGTACAGAAACTTTTTGATAACCTTTACTTGACGCAACATTTTTACTAACTTTTTTTCCTTTTCGCTAAAACCATATTTTATTGTAATTTTGATGTGTCAATGACGTCAATGTACCGGTATCTAAAAATGGCGTCTCTTCAAAATTCGAGTTTTTCACTATGTGTTGGAGAATTTTGCGTGCGCTTTTTAATTAGATAGTAAATATCTATCTATAAATGTACGTTATCAAAGTTTTAAACACATTTATTCGCGATGTTTTGAGGGTTTACGTGAACATAGGGACACTGTGTAAATAATATTCTCGTCGACATACGTCAATTTTTGTCAGTTAAAAACGTTGCTTTGTGAGTGCGATAAGCGTTAGTTTGGTTTGTCCTTGCTCCCTTGCAAAATAAATCTCGAATGACTATTAGCTTGTCACTTCGCTAGCTGTTTTGTGTGTTGCTACCTTAGCAAAGATGATACCAAGGATCTCATAAAGGATATCATAAAGCTGCACAACACCAATGGGGAGACTGTTGAATGAATATAAGCGGCGTGATCATCAAAGCCTAACGAGCTTGGTCGAAGGCCGCCGTCCTTTCTTCACAACTCCGCGGCGACGTTTTGCCCGAGCGTTTGTTACTGTCATACAAAATTCATCTGTTTTGTCTGCAGTCGACACACCTGTTCTCTCCAAATACCTACATCAGCCGAAAAACGCTGCTTTTTCGGTAGCTCCAAACGAGATCGTATTTAATTTAGCAGCCGCGAGTCACGGCGATCGGCAGTTTTACGTCACCAACTTCGTTTGAAGCTATGACGCGGCTCTTATTTTGGCAATAGCTTATTGGCTTCTAACTTCGGCATCAAGGCCTTAGCGTAGAAAGACATTAGGTCCTATATTAAAAGATTTAGAACGAGCGAGGTTATATATAAAAGCGGCAAACATAAACGAGGCAAACATTACAAATTTCGTCACCGCCGTATTTGCCCCTACCGTCGAGATCACAGATATCTGTATTCTGTACTTCGCAAGTAAGAGATGGTGTTCTCGACGACAGTCCTCCATCCCGAGAACAGCTCGAGGACAAAAATTCATGGCTTTGGCCTTAACTTCGGACTCCACGCCCTGGCCTCTAGTCACTGGTAGTGAATGTGCTATGTGCAATTAGTGCTTTGTAGTTGTATGATATATGCATTGAAACATTGAAAATCTGTCTGAACATTTTGTGGTTCATTGCGGTTTAAATAAGATAAAGCTGGCTTTTGATGTCATTTACTTATTTCTTTAGTAATCTTGGCCTTGAATATGCTGGCCTTGAATTCGAACCCATTCCTGCCGTAAGTTTTTTTATCGTGTCATGTATTGTTTAAGTGAGTTAGCTGAGTTCATTGTTTATTGTCGTTACATTAGCTTTTTATCACCGCTCATTGCAAAAATAACGCGTGAGAAAAGCGTATATGTATGGATTGTAATTTGTTATCGGTGAATTAAATTTATGCTTTACTAAAAAGGTTACTTACTAGGAATTAGCATACTATTTTACAACTGCTGTCTTCCCAAATGCGATGACCATCAATACCGTTGACGCTCAGCGCTGTGGACTGGCGTCTGATGGAGGCGTAAGAACGCGTCCATTATGACCCACTCTCGCCCTATAGAGTCACCATAAAACTGCAGTAACGCTGAACACGTAAAGTTCCGACAGATGCAAAGTAATTTCGTAGCCTCGCAAACAATGCAAGTTCCATTGATTTGATAAACTAACAGTGCTGCAACTGTTGAAAAAATGTAGTTTATTATTATTATTATTAGTGCTAAATACAGTGATCCTGTGCCGAGCTAAAACGTCTGACAATGAAGCTGAATAACGTGACAATGTGTTAAGTCTTTTTAGATCAAGAACTTTAAAAACAAACAATCGAATTTATATTTTCAATGTCAAACGACATGTTGCTAACTGTTTGTTCCGGTTTTGCTGAACACACCTTTGTTGTTTGTTTGTTTATAGCAAAATTGTTAGCTTCATCTCCCTATGTACGTGCAAAAATGTTTGTTCTGCAACTTCCCAAGTTTTTTCTTTGTATTTGACATCGTATCTTTCAGTTAATTTACGTTATTTACTAAGTTTATAAACATGCAACACACGACGTGCACCCAGTTGTGTTGCTGTTCGCGACTGCTGCACATTTAAGGCCGATTCACACTAGCCGTGTTCACGGGCCGTGTTCACGGCCTGGGTGTGCGGCCCGTGAACACGGTTGCGTTTTTCCACCCGTGTCCACGGGCCGTGAACACGGCTAGTGTGAACAGAGCACCCGTGAACATGGACCGTGTTGAGAAACAGCATTGTCGTGCAATGTTTTTGAACCCGTGAACACGGCTAGTGTGAACAGCGCTCCCGTGTTCACGGCCCGTGTAGGCGATATATCAACCAATCAGAAAATTCCTTTTATTACCGCAGTACTGCGTCGTAAACGCAACGTCACCATAAGTGTTTATTGTTAAAATATTATTTCCATTTGTGCATTTTGTATTATTGCAAATAGTAGAAAAACGTCTACTGACACGTCTGTCTCTGTGACAGACTCTGCTGTGTCAGACGTCTTCAATAGACAATCTTTGCACCGGCATATTGTTAGTGTTTATAGCCAATAACAGTGTTTTTTTTGTTTTATGTATGCCGTAATTGATACAGACTTAACAAAACAATATTAAATTTGTCCATTTTGTTTGCAAAATGGCACCTAAAATATTACATTTAGCGTTATAATGACATGGCTTATGCACACAGCCCGTGGACACGGACCGTGTTCACGGGGCACAAAACCAACAACCGTGCACACGGGCAATAACACGGGCGAAAAATTTAGTCATCCGTGTACACGGGCCGTGAACACGGGCCGTGAACACGGCTAATGTGAGTAGGCCTTTAATGGCTGCGTTGCTGCTGCTGCTGCTACTGCTGCTCTGCTCGGCGCGATTAGGACGTGGAGAAAATCGACAGAATGATGTTCGATTGGAGCGCTCTAGCGACGGGGTTGCAGTGTCAGCTTAAGCCTATTCTGTCAGACATCGCTGTTAGCAACTTCACGCGCCGTTGCGTGCTAACGAGCTCTCTCGCTCTCCCACTGTGGGCTTACTGCGGTAACGATGCCTCGACGACGTCGTCGCTTCAACCAAAGTTAGCCTCGTCGTCACAAATACATGCGGTGCTCTTTGGTGAACCCTATTAGCCTTGCACGCAGATCTCTGCAACACTTTTGTCCACAGTTTCTGGCGAATGGTGTTTTAGTTTTGTGTTCTGTTTTAGTTTCTCTTTCAGTTAGCTTCTAGATTAAGTTAACTGAATTTCTGTTCAAATTTCTGTTTAAAATGTTATTGCTTTTTTGACAGTTTTATTTCCAATTAATATTAGGCTGTTTTCTGTATATAGAAAAAGTCTAATTGATTGAAACGTTTAATCAAAGTTATCATCAAAGTAAACACGTTAAATTATTATGACCCAAAGCCACAACATAAAAGTTAAATAACTAACTGCAAGTATAACTCGCATAACTGCAAGTAGTGCTGTAACGATTTGCCTATCTCGGAGCTTACGCATTATTCAGAGTCTGGGTCTAAAATTTTTGTTTTGTCTTTTAATTTTGATGTTTGTCATTTGTTTTAGTCGGTGGTAGTTTTGTGAGCGTTGTACTTTAAATGTACTGATGTATGTGATAGTTTTTTGTTGCGATATAGCTGAAGTTTTTATTCCAGTTTATTTTGGTTAACGAAAACCTCGACTTTTATTGAACAGAAGTTTTCGTTTTCCTGAACGACAGAAAGCTTGTTATGCTCACGCAATATCTCTGGCGACATCTTTTCCTCTCCGTTTATCTGGGGCTTATCGTCGAATAAGTCTAAATTAGGATCGTCAAGCTTAGCTGCACGTTTGAAAGCAAAAATGAAAGACATAATGATGTTCTATGTGTGAGACGTACGCGAATAATATCATTGCCTGTCTCATTAGAACTGAAATTTGGTTTGAAACCCCAGATTTTAAAAAAATTAAAACCTGTAGTTTAAATTTGAGGTATTGCAGATTTTTGTTTTATTTGTTGTGCAATTTATGACACAAATCATATTTAATTTGCATTTTCCCCGACTGACCCCCGTTGCCATGCCAACGAAATTTGGGACAAAATTGGCTATAACTCGGTAACAGTTGTAATCGGCTTGGCTACTGTAA
>Ga0209454_1001898_pt1 | contig 13687 bp, 5 predicted proteins | sample WorMetHERISLAND1_2_FD_187400 | JGI IMG/M metagenome (GOLD analysis project Ga0209454, IMG submission 187400) | Marine gutless worms symbiont microbial communities from Max Planck institute for Marine Microbiology, Germany - Olavius geniculatus... | ecosystem: Host-associated > Annelida >...
GGCAGCTGGGGACAGGGGGAAGGCCCGGGGGGCAAACCTTTCTGGCACCGGCCATGGCATGGCGTGTTGAGCCAAAATCTGAAGGTGCATCACTGACGGTCACGTAGCAGTTAAACTAGTCCTAGTATTTGAGATATGATTTTTTTCAGGCGTGCTTTTAAGGCGCAATCGCTTTTGCAGCGCAAGCGATTTCGCCTATTCGAACACATTTCTCCGTAGTGTGGTCTCTCTGTTTGTCGTCTGTCTGTCACATTCATCTCCTCCTACTTTAACCGTTCGACGGACTTAAATGCCATTTGGCAAATACACTTTTGGGGATTAATGACATTTTAGGCCTTTAACGACCCCCCAGAAAAAAAGAAAAAACTCAGATAAAACATGCAAGTCAGTCAGAGCAATTGTTTATTTTTGCCAAATCCTTTTTTTCCTTCACCGTCGTTTTATTTGTGTTGACTTCAGTTTTTGTGACAACGCCATTAGTTAAACCGCAACAGCGCCAGCGCTTTGTCTTGCTCGAATCGTCTGATTTTAAGTAAGTAGAAGCAGATTTAAGCAAATGAGCAAATACAATATATGTAAGTAAGTAAACAGGCAAATGGAATATCAATTTATCTAGTGTGTCATCGCTACGAAAGACACTAACATTCTGCTTACATTCGTGCGCTATAAGGAAAAAATGTCCGTATATTCAATCAATCAATTCGCCGGTATATCCCATTAGGCCGATTACGGAATAGACTTCTCGGCTACACAATGTCGCCATGATTTGACGTGACGTAAGTTAAAGCAATTTCTAGATCCCTTGTTCGGTGCGCGCTGAACAAGTTGTGTTATGGCCCTGGTATAGGCATACAGACGTTGTCAGAGATAATTAAATCTCTGGACATTTCATTATTTCGTTTCATAGTCGACTCTACAGTAGGCTAGCACGATTCACGAAGCGAGTAACTCCAAAGTCGAACATATAATAAGAAAACGTGTCACCCCGATGGCGGCCAAAAGATATTAGATTTGACAGTACACAACTTCAGTATAATGTGCGCATTTTATTCATCTAAAATATGGCTGCAAACTGCAAACATAAAATAACTTAACTAGTCTTGTTTAAGAATACCACTATTGCGTAAACGTTACATGAAGTTATTGCATAAAGACATTATGCAGTTAAAGGCTGTAATATTAATCTTACCGGTAAACATTCACGATTCTATTAACAATACGGTATATTTATTTATCCTTATTCACCACGTAAGGTAGATATAAAATAATTTATTAGCAAAACAACTTTCAAAAAACAAGAAAATAATAAAGCTTTAACTAACGATAGCGATCAAACTTGGAAGCGGACTAAATTTTTAATAAGCCTATCTGCGCATCGTTAATTAGTTACTTTTCCTGTTTTAAACCAACGTCCGACCATAGCGTGCTTTTACTGACCTTAAAATAGAAGGAAATTAATTATTTCTGTCACGTCTAATGCGTACCCCCATCACAGCCGTAATTACATCTATCACGCTACCAGCAGTCACGTGGGATAAAATAGTTGAATGCAGGAAATTGCATTTTTCCGTCAGACGGCTGCAAATTTTCGACAGAAGAAATGTAAACGTTCAGAGTTTAGTTTTGTAAAATAAATCCCAAATATAGGGCAGAGCCGGATTTAAGGGGGGCGGGGGCCCCGGGCTCCAGGCCTCCCACCAACAGGGACCCGTCTCCCACCAAACCCCTCAATTTTTAAAACCCTGTAATTCGATAGCCAATCCCTTTCTGAAATCCCAAATACGCCACTGGGCCCAGGCCTCCCACCAAAGCCCCAGGTTTCCCACCAGCTAAATCCGGCCCTGATATAGGGGACTGCAGCCAGGCCCGTCGAGAAGGTAGGGTAGGGGGTAAGCTACCCTGGGCCCCCCAACGTTTGTGAAGCCCCGCCGCCGTCGCTCAGAAATACCGGAATGCACCATTTTAAAAAAAAAATTAAAAATTTTCTCCCCAAAGGGGCCCCGCGAAAATGTTTGGGCTTCGCGAAAATGTTTCTCCAGGCCTCGCTGTGGCTCCAATTTTTGTATTTCGAAAAAATATCTGATCCGAAAATATTATCCGCAAGCTGAAATTTTAGACAAAGTAGTCAGGAAGACTTTCCTCTGCTTTCTATCACGGCCCACTGCTAATGTAAAACCACGATTACACAAATTTTATTTACGAATGCATGCGCGCTCTGTTATTTTTTATCTCTCGTGCGGTGCACATTTGGGGCATTTTTAGTGATGTTTAGTTAAGTTTAGTTAAGTAATTAGATTTTGTTTGCATTTTTTGTCGTAAATCATCGTGTTGCTTGAGACGATGACGCTAATATTTAAAGGTAGGTTAGCAACGGGTTTGAAGTGGGATGAATATATTTAACGACTGCGTCTCGTTTTATTTTCTATGCAAGTGCAACTTCCGCTTTTAAACCGCGCAATTGCGCTAAAATTTTTCCATTATAGGCCTACATTTTTTATACATTTTCGCAAACAAAAGCCAATCGTAAAGGTTTCGCGATTTTAGCATGCACCATTTTGCCGCAATTGCAGAGTGTGATAGACACACAGACAGATGCCTCCTCGATAGCTAAGACGCGCTTAGCATAGCTGTCGCGCGTAAAAAAATACTCAGACGAAAAAACAGTGCTGATCTTGGTTCCGCGAACAGTAATATATTACAAGTTATCGTCTTACCTGGCACGGAGAAGTTCAGAATTCAATCTTCGATCGACTGGTTGGCGAACTTCGCGTGTATCTATCCAGTCTGAGCAGTTAGTGAGAAATGTTATCAACGAGCTAGGAGCAAGTATAACGATGAGAACGCAAACCGGCAGTCCGTCAGTGAATTGGACGTCTAGTCACTGGTGGTGTCTGCTCCTGGCACGCAGCGCGCTTTTAAAGACACCCTCGCAGCCACAGCAGCAACCGCAGCCGTGACTAGACTATCACGCACCACATAAAGAGTGCTCCAAAATGGCGCCGCTTTATACGCCTTAACGTCAGCAAATAATAACCGATTTCCAAATTTTCTTACCGTCAGAATCAGAAGAAAGTTTGTACTAACACTGATGTCGTTAGCTATCCCATCACACCGCAATTGTGTCGCTACACTACTTTGTGTCTTATAACACGGCGTTTCGTTGATCGCGCCATTAGTCAGTGGCGTCGCAGGCTTGTGTGCATCGTCCAGCAGCAAGGCGGACACATTGAACAATTTTGTCGTAAAAACTGCAAGATGTGGCAGTTACTTTAGACACTAACTGAAGCAATAAACACGTTGTTTTTGTTGTTATTTTTTAAGTGTGTTGCTACAGAAGTCGTCCTGTTTTCAATTGCTGCATAACTGAACATTTCACAAAGTAGTGTAGCGATACACTAAAGGTGTGGTGGGATCGTTATCGATGGTGTTGCTACAAATTTTCTCGTGATCCTAACAGTAAAAAATTGTGAAAATTGGTTAATATTTGATGACACTAAAGCGTATGCAAAAATTTTGCCATTTTTGGACCACCCTGTACACGCGGTCGTCACTGGCCGCGTGGCCAGTTGCATTCATCACGCCGCAGCCGTCACCGTCAGCAAACGGTTACAGATGCTGAGCAGAGTACTGTTGTGCCGACATACGAAACTTTCGACGCTGCTCATCAGTAAAGGAAGTAACCAAAAAGAAGGGAAAGGAACAAGAGGGAAAAAGAACAAAAAGGCAGGGGTAGAAAGAGAGCGGTAAGAGAAGAGAAGAAAAAAAGGAAGCCTAGAATAATTTTCCTGCGGGGGGAGGTGAAGGACAAAATTTGAAAATACGCCATTGGCTCGCCTGTCGAGAATCTTAGCTGGATCTTAAAGGTTCTATTTCTAAGAAGAGAGAGGGAAACGAAGAAGAGGGGACAAACGAACTGACCAAACAACGGACTGATGGACAGACAAAAGGAATCATAATGCGGTCTGTACTGTAGAAAGAACGCATAATAACAGGCAACCAGTTGCATATGAGATCGAGCTGTCAGATGTCAAATAACCAGCAATACCGGACACGGGAAACTGACGATAAGGAATGTACATTATGTACTCCGATGGCAAAAACGATAAAATTATGTAAAGTGTACTCATTTTTACCTCGCCTAATTTACGTTTACACATTACAGTGTGAACCACAGATGCTCCAAATTGTTACATTATACGCGGTATATTATTTGTATGAAATTGCTCACTTTAGCATCATCAATTTTGCAAAGGGTGCCACCTGATTTAATAATTTTGTTGTATTAAATATTTGACAGCGAAAATAGTAGACGAAAGAATAGCTGACGGATAAGCTTAAAACACGTGTAGTCGATGAGTGAACGCCGTTTTTATCAGTCGATCGTTGACTCCGATATCAGCCAGTGGCGTTGCATCTAAGCCATTGTGTCCGTGTATGAGGGGTACACTTTGGCATAAACACTGTGATAATTTGCAAACGAGTTGTTTAAACGAAATTACAATTTTGCTAAATAATTTACATTTGGAGTCTATTGTGTTAATTAAGTCGCTACAATGTTTACTAAAGATGACAACTCAGCGTTATGCCACAAATTGGAGCATCTATGATGGCTGCAGACAGAAACTTTACATTGCGGCCAATCCGCTGCAAATAAAGACATGGTTAATATTGACAACCTATAAACACTTATCATCGCCCTATCCAACGGCATCATCGCCGCCTTTTTACCTGCGACGAACGGTTTAGCCACAATACATGCGTTACAGACGACAGAGATACAGACGGCGTATCATATCCAAGACTCGATCTAACGCTCGGCCAAAATTAGAAACGTTCGTAACAAACATTAACTGCGCACCCGCGAAGTTGGATATCGCAAACAAGCAATCAGAACGTCGAATAACAGCGTCCACGTTTATTGATCAATCATCATAAAGCTTATTGCTTAGGTCCATAATTATAATCGTAATCGTAGTCATCGCGGCACACCGATCGCGCCCCCCCTCGTGTATATCATAGCCTGGGTACACAGTAGAATGTCGTTACCGTAGTCCGTCACGATCAGCGTGAAAGACTGCATTGAAATAATCTCCCACCTTCACCATGTATTGTACATAATACCGCGTTTACACGATCAAGCAAACATCGAGCAAACATCGAGCTGGCTCGTCCAGCTAACTAGAGCCAAAATGTCGTTACCGTAGTCTGTCTGTCTGCAGTTGTATTAAGTCTATTGCCGGATTGAGACCTCGTAATGTATCGCCCACGGTCTGTGCCCCCGGATAGACGGACCAACGATTGCGTGACGTTTTCTGTCTCTCAGTGTCCCGGTTGACGATCTGTGTACGCTAGCAAAGTTTCCGCCCTACCCGGCAACTAACCTTTTCCCTCAGACTGCCCGTGGAGGGAGGTAAAGGCAAGGCGGGGGCGCATATACATAAGACCCAAGAACTCAAACAAACGCCGCGGTCGGGGTCCGCGGCCGTGCAACACAGAAGACGCCAGAGGGGTATGACAGACAAACAAACTTTCTGCGCGTTATAGAAAGATGGCGGAGAGTGAGTAGCCACTGCTGAAGAAAAAAAGAGCGTACCGTAACCGATATGCATCGTGGTAGTTTTAGCCCTGGCAATAAATATTGCTGATTTCGGTTGTTATATATCACTAAATCTTGTTATAAAGTTGTAAATAAAAAGCCCTCCGGACGTAGTTTCATAAGTGGTGAAACATTTGCACTGATACAACGCGAAAGACTGCATTGAAATAATCTTCTACCTTCACCATGTATTGTACATGACAATATCCCGTTTACACGATCAAGCAAACATCGAGTAAATATCGAGCAAATATAAAGCATGCATAAAGCATAGCTTACACGAAATAAACATTAAGCAAGCATCGAGCAAACATCGAGCAAACATCGAGCTGGCTCGTCCAGCTAACTAGAGCCAGCTCGTCGAGCCAGCTTCATCGTGTAAACGGGGTATAAAACGCACTAACGTAGCCATAGGAAGCACTGGAAGCTTGTGATCCTTAGAAATAGCACCAGAAAGCACCAATACATTTTAGCACAAAAAATCGGATTTTTTTTTGGGGGGGGGGAGGGGAATGCGGCACAGCTCCATTTCCAGATTCTTCCCTTGGTGGAGAGAGGACCCCCTCTCTACAGCCATCTCTCACGTGCCCTCCACATCTAGATCCTGGCTACGCCACTGATAAAAAGTAGTACTCCAGACATGGAAGAAGTGCATGCATCGTCACAACACCGGACCGACTATTGCAATATGCTGCCTGTCCGAATAACAAGTGATCCGTCATAAACCCATGAGCCGCAAGTAATTATTGCAGACGAAAAAAGATGTCGGCCCACTGCCCACATGATATGCGGTCGTCCGCAAGTCTTGCCCACTGCACTGTGCAACGTTAACCGTAACCGAAAATGTTCATACTTCTGACTTTTTGAACAGAAAAACTGGCACAGCGGACGTTTTGCAATGTGCTCGATTCTATATTATTCATGTCCAGCTACATACTTTTTACCGACGTTAAGCCGTAATCACATGTAACATAGTAAAACACTTTTATGGACGTTTTGCAAATGTTTTCCATATGATTTTTTTAAACATAACCACGTTTAAAACCGTTTTTGTTTGTTTTTAGTTTAATACCTTTTAATTTATTTTTTTATGTTGAAATTAATTTAGTTTAATCAAAATTAGTGTCGCATGATGATCTTTTCTGACGTAGATTTGTTTTTTTTATATTTCCGACTATGAAATAACACAATGAAAATGGCCGCACTTATTCAACCAACCAGGGACGTTCCCTATTCACATTTTAGCCACCACACTGGTTGCAGTTAAGTCCACGGAATCTCAATTGTATTTTCGTTGTCGACTTATATTTTAACGCTATGATTGTACAAAATTCGATTTTTTTCGCTGCGGCCTCCTCGCCCTAGACCCTGCTAAGTGAGCTCACAGCGCTCCCACAAGCTTTCTGGCTGAAATTTGGAACGGTTCTACTTTTAAAGGAAAAAAACAAAAAAGGCAAAGGAAAAAAGGAAACTAGAGTAAACAAAAAATAGGGAAGGGAAAAAGGAAAAGAGGTGAAAGTAGGCAAGTTTTCCCCTATTCGCATTTTTGGCTACTGCCTGGCTGCAGTTAAGTCTACAGTATCCCAATCATATTTTTGTTATCGACTTCCAGAATCCAGAGTACAGACAAAGGCTTATCGGATCGAACACATAGCATGCAGCTGCAGAGCTATCCGTCAGTCTCCTATAGGGTCTACATATCTCCAGACTCTCGTACATCAAACGGACAACTTAATATACACACTCTGTTGACAGCCAATTTCTTCCGGTATTATAAACGACCAGTCCGTATGTACGAATCCACGATCTAATCCCTCAAGACATATCCGGCCTCCGGACAAAAGAGATAATGCTTCTTTTATATTACTGTCATCGGCATTTTCTTCCGTTGCATTGTTTTGCACGTATGTTTGTTATGCACACATTTTAACAAATAAATAAATAAATAATAAAACAATTCAATTGCCAACGTTAAATTTGTTGGATATCTGTGTTACGTTTCGAAAAACCATTTTGTGAGTTATTCTTAATGCTAAACGCTGAGTCAAAAAAAATAATAAGATTGATCTTCGGTCAGTATATTTCAATACAGCTGGCGTATTAAAAAGCGTAAAAACTAGTCGAGGTTATTTCGCATTTCGAGTTATACCCATACCGTGAAACCACAGCACAAAACGTGTGACAACATTTGGGACTAAATTTTTGGACACCGTCGCTTAACGTCGTATTGTCAACATGCTATCCATTATCGTACTGTACTTTGATCAATATTCCGACATTTCTAATAGTCGTATTTTGTGCATTTTTTGTCTTTTCATTTGCGTTACTTTCTGCTGCTCTACCAGTGACGGCGAATAAAAAGTTTTCATAATATCGATGAGTTACGGTCCGTCGGCTTTGTTCCTAGTGGGATGCAACTTCAACGCACTTGCTATATTATACGGCTTAATATTTCACCATGGCACCAACGCTACACCAGGCTGGCTACTTCCGAAATTGTGTGACGATTTCTGTACCTCATTACGCGGTCTTTGGTACACTGGTTGATAATTTGTGTTCATGGCCGTGAGATCGGGTAGCCCCTGCTGAAGAAAACATAATAACAGTGGATCGTGATTGGTCGAATAAGGATCGTGGCAGATTTACCCTCGTAAAATACTGCTGGTTTTGGTGGTTATCAATCAATCGCTTTTGTTAAACTGCAAATTTAATAAAACCAGGATGTAGTTTCATTAGTGGGACACTGGGGGCTGATGCTGCACCAAAGATTGCACTAAAATACTTTTTCATCTCTACTCCATTTACATAGATCGTAACACTGCAGAAATGAAAAAAAGTGTATGAATCGTCACAAGACCACTTTCGACATAGGGACAGTAACAAATCGCCCATTGTAATTGAAATGCATGCAGACGAACCCCGGCTCTAAGAAAGGGGGTAGAAAAGGAAAGGGGTTTACGAGGGGTGAACTCCCCGTTTTAAGGTTTGCCTCACGACGCATGCAGTTAAAAAGTAAGGGGCAGATATATGTAAATGCAATAATCGTCTTTTTATTTTTATTCCAGACGCCAGGGCAAATTTTTTTCGCAGATTAAATGCGCACGATTTCGTAATGCTTAAGCCTAATCCGGCCGAAAACATTTTATCTACCGTTTTGGTTTCCTTTTGCTTACTTACTTATTGCTTTCATTATTTATTTCAAGAACACACGAGCGTAACACGTCTAGAGTACGAATCACAACTCGATACAAGTAATTTGAGCAAAGCTCATAAGACGCGCGACAGCTTAGCAGTTGCTGTTCGCAGGTTGTCTTGGTCTATCTCCATCCATTTTGTTGCAATTTACTCTTGAAATCTACGCCGCAGTCACAAATTGCAAACAAAAACAATAACACCCTCTCTCACGATATACTAAGGTCATTGCAGCAGTCCACAGTAAAAATTTCGTAATTTCGCCTTTTTGACACAATACCGCAGTGTGACAGACGGACGGACAGACGGACGGAGGTACGGACGGACGGACGCCCAGACGATGGCTAAGACGCCCGAAGCATTACATGCTGTCGCGCGGTGTTCTTCGGTCAGAAAGACTAAAATCGCATTTACAGCTGCGCTTAAAAATTAAAATGCACAACAATAATATAGCCTAAACAAAAACGCATAATATTAAGTGGAATTTTAAAAAAAACATGTTAATAATCAAAACAGCATAGTAATAGCATAAAAATGCCTTACATGTGCTTAGAAGCGCTGTATGCCTTTTTTCCTCAAATTGGTAGGCCTATGTGCCTCTGGAACTAGGGATTGCAAGGAAAAATAGTTGCCCACCATTCAGCCGAGATATGTTTCAGCCATCCCTTAGGCTTATCCAAGTTGTTTCGCTTCCGTCTTGCTAAAAAATTTCGCTCACCGGACAGACATAAAGCCGGAAAAGCTTTGCTGATACAGTTAGTAGCAGTGTTGGATGCATGCTAGTTGCCGATACTTAGCAGTGTTCCAGTTGGCTGATAGTCACGAATAGGTCGTAGGTCTACGTGTTCCACCACTGCACATCGCTATTCTGCATAACAGTTGTCTGCTTCACACAACCTTCTTCGTGGTCTGACTCCGACTGCAGTAAAAAGAAAATTGAACGGAATTAAGCCGATTCGTATGTATATCATATTCATCGAACACAAATGTACCGTGTCTTTCTTTTTTGTTGTCTTACTGTTATTAAGTTAAAGAGTTTCTATTCAACAGTGTAGGCCTAGTTGCATGGTTTTACGGCAACTGTCCTTTAACGGTTGAAGCACAAATTCTCACGCATGCAAAATAGTCATTGACATACTTTCGTAACTAATAATTATTTTTGTCAGTCTTGCGAAGAAGCGACGCTGTTCATAGATAGGCCTATGTCGCGAACGTGATTAATTATATTATGTAAATAAGTCGGTAAGTAAGTTGTCATTATTGAAGTGTTTAACTTTGTACTTTTCACGGTCGTCCTTGGAAATATCATTTGTGAAAGCAAAAAAATTCAACTTCGTCATTTTACCGTCTTGATTTTACATTCTAAAAAACTTTTATCATAACGAACAAACTGTCTACAAAAATTCAGCTGTCGCCAAGAAAAGCCTACCGTAGCCTACTATATTGTACTGACTGACGCTGGCTACATTTAATTTGTTATTTATTAGGCCTAAATTATTTAGACGGTAACTTTCGTTACAAATTAAGGCCAAACAATAAAGCAGACGGAAACATGGTTACGCAGTACAACCGGGTAGCGGTCGGGCAACTCTATTTGCTTTGTAGACAATTTTCCCGTAACTTGCCGTAAGGCGTACCGTTTAGCTACAATACGTGCGTTGCAGACAGAATGACGACAGATCGACGGAGACAACATTGTGCCATACTGGCGACTGTTGGTACGGTCGGCCAAAAAATTGCTACTCTCTGTCTAATGACGGTCTTTTTCACGTATCCACGAAACCTGGACCTGACAAGATCAAGCTTGAATGGCTAATGATTTTCTCTGTAGTCAAAGTCTGATTTCGACGTGTTGATAATTGCAACGTTTCAGTGCACAATGTATTCAACGGAACAGTTGGCATTGGGCCTAATGTAGAAAAAAACACCTGAGCTTGAAGGCTGGATCGAGACAGTACGCTGTTTCTTAAGCTATAGGTCGATATAAATTTATAAATTGCAACCTTTTTATGTAGGTCCTAGATTGTTAACAACTTGCGATTTTGTTTAGAGATAATACGTTGTTTCGTCGGGAAAAACATTTTTCGTTGATCTCGTGTTATCGTCCGAGAGCCGAGATGTCTGTTTTATAGTTCAGCTTTGACACGATCATAATGCAGCCATCTAAAAATTAAATTACGGCAATTTAATGTGTTTAAATTTGGTAATGTGTAATGCGTTTAAAACAAGCAATACGACGTTTCATCGGAAGAATTTTTAGAACAGTTTCTATCAGTTTTTCGTCACGAACAATACAAGAGGTGATGTGCCCCTCAAGGACAGGACCTTGTCCTCAAAGTGCCTTGGAAAAAAGCAGCGGCCTCCTCTTTGGCCTTAACCTTGGCTTTGGCCTTAAACACTAAGTCCGTAATAACGACACTGACAATAAGTCGAGAGCTGCTTGACTGTGATGACTTTTTGTGCCTAGAACTCAGATTTGAAATCAATAGCCTTTTTAGATAAAAAAAAGTTAAGCCGCACAGTTTAAAAACACTCAAACTGCAATCAAATGGTTGGAATTAATGTTTTAAGTTAATTTGCAGAAATATAGAATTTTATTTAGGATGCAGTAACGACGTTTTAAATTTTACATAGTGTTCTATGGTAACAAAAGTTGCATATGTTTTGGCCAAGATTTATATTAGGCCTATACGTCGTTGTCTTCAATGTTAGTCTAATTTTCTTTCTTGTATCTTTGCTATATTTTACAATGTCATTATTTGCTACCGTTTCGTAGTAAATAAAGTTTCGTCATAAAACACCATACGTAGCCAACTTGCCTGGCTGCTTATTTTTCCGCTCTGCTGGAATCAAGTTGTCAACAAGTTGTCAAGTTGACAACCGTCGCCAACCAACCGGGCTTTCCCGGTTGTCGGCCAACGGACCCGGAACGATCTGTCGGACGACGTGACGTCTGCCGAGTCGTCCAGCTTCCGTCATCGACTCAAAACTCACCTGTTCACGAAGTAATATTTATTGTCTCCACCAACGCAGTGGCCGGAAAGAGGCATTATGTTTCCGGTGTGTTCGTGCGTGCCTCCGTTCGTGCGTCTTTCCAGAAACATTGTTAGCACGACATATTAAGTATTTGTTGACGGAATTTAACTAAACTTTCACCACTAACGGACTTTGGAGCAAGAATAAAGACATCAAATTTTGGAGTCAAAAGATCAAAGGTCAAGGTCACAGTGGCGTCAAATATGTTGGCGTAACGACCATCTAGTTTTCAGTATTTCCTAGACTGCAATCTACAGTGTGGGCCAAAAAACCGGACCTGTTTGAGCATTGATAACTCAGCGACGGTTAGCGGTAGAAAGACGTGTGATATGTCAGAAGTTTTAGAATGCTGTAAAGAATAAACGACAAATTTGCACAATGAAACATTAAAATATTTTTTGCCGAATTTGCATAAATATTTGTTACTACCCGAAATTCTGCCAAATTTGACTGTAAAACATGGATTTAACATGGATATTTGAGCTTTCATAACTTATCTTTTTTCTACAACATTCTAAAACTTTTGACATATCACACGCCTTTCTACGGGTAACCATTGCTGAGTTATCAACGTTCAAACAGGTTCGGTTTTTTGGCCCACCCAGTATAACTGACATATCGCTAGTAGGCCTAAATTTAACAGACTCAGTAATTTGCATTACTTAGACCAGTAAGTTGACTAATTGATTAAAAGATAGATTGATTGATTGACAGATTATCTGATTTCGGTTAGACTTGGAGAAATCGCAGCGAACTCAAATTCTTGCTATCTTCGACCACCTCTTTGCTCCAGCAATTGTGTACATATCTTTTTTCGGCGATAGTACTCAATAATGTACAGATTATACGGCAGAAATCCAGTTAAGACCGTCATCACGCGACACCGCATATGATCCGTCTGTTACAGAGGCCGACTAATAACCCAGACTCCCAGAGGACACTTCGGCCGACACTTCTTGCCAGTACATTTAGGTGATTAGCTCGTCCGCAAATTACTTTTTCACAGCCCGATCGGTGTCACACGAATAATCACCGCTATGGTGATTGCTATATTGATACGGCTGCCGGATAAATATCCTGTGCCGTTGTTTTTACGTACAACAGTGTGCTGCATCGCCTAATTATTGTCAGATTTAATTGCCGTATGTATGTGTGACAAAAAATCGCCAATAGTTATTTGAGATAATTTTATGTCACATTTTATTTTTCTTTTCTTTAAACCATTTTTTGTATATGAACACCAAGTTCTGTTTTCAGTGACAAAACAACATATTTACGTGTTTAGAGTTTGAACATGTTTATTACGTTAATGTTCGTATTAATAATGCTCGTCATCGATTGTTTAAACAACAACAAACTAATTAATGTTTTTCCACCACCATAGATACTCCGATGTTTATTTACGACACGTCCAGGTTGCTTCAATCTGTTGCAGCCTTGGTCTTCGAAAACAGATTAAACTGCGACAGAGTAGCCTACAACATCACAAGCGCATCTATCGTACAGTAATACCCCGTTTACACGATTAAGCAAACATCGAGCAAACATCAAGCAGGTCTGATAAAACTCCTCCTTCCTGGCAGGCCTAGACTTAGCTTACAGCCGATCACGTGTTATATAAGCCTTCCAATATTACAACCTGCCCGCCCTCGTAATTAGCATGCTAATTACCATAGCTCGTCGAGCTAGCTGAATGAATGCTAGCAAACATCGAGCAGAAGACTCGAGCAATTAGCACGTGTATTTTGAATACATTTGCTTGACGTTTGCTCGATGTTTGCTCGATCGTGTAAACAGAGTATAACACTACAACAGACTGTAGCATAAAAGTAGTACATAAATAAACTTTGTACATGTGAGATT
>Ga0209454_1001900_pt1 | contig 13685 bp, 9 predicted proteins | sample WorMetHERISLAND1_2_FD_187400 | JGI IMG/M metagenome (GOLD analysis project Ga0209454, IMG submission 187400) | Marine gutless worms symbiont microbial communities from Max Planck institute for Marine Microbiology, Germany - Olavius geniculatus... | ecosystem: Host-associated > Annelida >...
CTTAAAATTTCTCGCAAAGTAACACATGCTATTAAGTGCTGATTCTCTAACGATTATTTTTGTCAAAATCTATTGCTATTGAACCAGGGCTGTTGGAGTAATTGCAAAAGGTAGCAGGGGTCCGGTTTTTTGAGACACAGTGTATTTTACACTGGTGACGCATACTTCAACAACAGTCGTACATCAGCAGTAAATGCACGAGTGTGCTTTGATACAGAACACTTATGAATCAAGTCAGCTCTGATAAATGCGCGAGTAACAATGTGACATGACTACCACAGTTGACACTAGCCTACAATAAGAACCGATGAAACGGAAAGCAACACTCCTGGTATACTCGTACATGCCACATTAAAAACTTCAGTGCTTTTGCGATATATGAACTGTGAAACGATTATGACTACCGATATTGCTATTGCTAGTGACCGAGTATTTTTGCTCTTTGTACACAGTGCAAGTCAATTCTTCGACGAACATTACTTTTACCTGTTTCGCGCGCACGTGCGTCACACGGGTGAAGTGCGATGGCGGTTTGGTGGAGTCATGGAGACCTCGTGTCATCTAGACGGAACATTGTTCCCATTCGACTCACAGTCGTGTAGCATCATCGTACAGAGCTGGGCTTACAGCGAGGCTTTCGTCCACCTTTACAATAATTCCGATTCTGTACACTTGGAATACTTTAATGACGATGGTATATTTAAAGCTTAATTGTCCTTTTAATAAGTTTCGCAATAGTGTGCTGCTTACTGTTGTATAAATCTTGGCAGCGGCGTCGTGGTTACGAAAGTTGGGAAAGGGACAAAGTTGCAATTTTTCGATGGACATTTTTAACCTAAAAGATTATAAATGCTTAAAGTTTTAATTTTGCCCCTGAATTTTTCCGAAAATGGAAAACGATTTGTATTTTGTATCTGCATTATTGGAAGACAATTTTTGAGGGTTATTTTCGGAAATTTCCGTCACCGCCTTTTTCCATGCGACGACGTCAATCGCCTTGGTTGAAACAGTTAAGTTCTGATAATGCCAGAACCGACGCAGGTTTCGGTTGCGTGGTTTTCGGCATACCATGCACTGGTCGATAGGGGGGTCTCCAATGCAGTGCACAAAGCTGACGCTCTATTGTTGTTGTAGTAGCTGAGGTTTTGTATCACTAAGCCAAGTCAGTGGTAATACGAAAACATTAACCATTACGTTCTAAATGTTTGCTGGAAGACAGTTTTAGAATGATAGCAGTCATTTGGCAACTCAAGTACTGTAAAGCTGATTTTGCAGGTAATGCAGCGACGTGGATGCGATGTTTAATAATCACACTCAATTGCAGACTTACTATATACGATATATCGGTGACTCTGAAATAATCCACAACAAATCAAAGCGAGTGGAGCTTGGGCTTTGCTTTTTGTTAAGTCATAATGTCTTGCAGACATATGGGAGCTGATCGGCACGAGTGCACGCCCTCGTCGAATCTTCAGCATTGACTACAACGTTCATTACGCTCAGGTCGAGTTCACGGTCTACTTGGATCGCAAGCCGCTCTTCTATGTCGTCAACATCATCATTCCCGTTTTCTTTCTCGTTGTCGTCGTACTTATGGTATAATTCTTATTTTTGATAAACTGAATGATTTAATTTTGATAACGTATGGGGGTTTATTTTAGTATGTGGTTGCTCAGAGTTTGACGTTTTGTGGGCCCACGGTGCAGAGCCGCTTGCTTCTTTCCTCTGTCCTCGCATGTTACAACACTCTAGAGTCTTACAGAGGTTGGCCGATCGTGCAGCCTTTTTGAATCAACCAACCAAACAATCAGTCAATTAATCAATCAATTAATCAATTAATCAGTTAGGTCGTAATGTGTTTTTATTGCACACACGCTCGACGCTAGCAATTATTGCAGTAATCGTTTATAACATTAACTGCATGGCTACATTACAAACGCTAATCAATTTCACAGTGTTGTTATACTAGTTTTGTAATCAAGTTCCGGAAAATAAGTAAGTAAATAAGTGAACATTTATGATGCATCTAAAAGCCAGGTGAAATGGCTAAATCTGCGATACTTCATCAAAGTTACACCACCAAGGACTTTTAAGGTACGAGTTCGTCCGTCAGAGAAAGCAAAAAAGAAGGAAAGGGGAGTGCAGATAAAAAAGATTTGCAGAAGGGTGAGTTTTCCGCCGAGAATTCAAGACATTGTGTTATTATGGTGACTAGTCGTTGTTGCTGCATGTGTATTTAAGGTGTACTGGCTGCCGCCTGACAGCGGTGACAAGATTTCACTGAGTATCACCGTTCTTCTGGCGTTCTCTGTCCTGTTGTTCGTCGTAACCGAAAGCATACCGGCCTCGTCCGAACACACGCCTGTACTCGGTGGGAAGCAAATGCTAATACGGCAGCAATGTGTCTACAAATTTAAAAAACAGCAAGTTTATCTGGTTTTTACGTTTAATTGCAAACGTTATTTAAAATCACCGCCTTCGTAAGTTGACCGTTTGTGAACAACTAAAGCGTCGCTAAGATATTTTTTAACAACGTTAATGTGTGTTTTTTTAATATAGATTTTTTCTATTGGTGTTTTTACTTTTGCAACGTACGTTTATTTTTTTTATAGTATTTTGCATCATGCTATTCTGTAACATAATGCGTACTGCCTAAATGGCTAATGATCGTTTATCGCAACAGTGCTCCGACATACGGTTATGATAATGATGTGGTTTTGACTGTTTGTGTGTTTACGACATGAAGGTGTGTTCGTGACGGTGACGATGGCTGTGTCGACAGTATCAGTGATTGAGTCAATCGTCGTCATGAGACTCTGCAGCTTACATTCCACCAAAATGCCGCGCTCAGTGCGCTTCTTCGCCTTCAGGCAGTCCTCATACTTTCTTTAACATAACACGAGAACTTGAAGTTAAACTTTGCACAGCTGCCAATCAATATACTCGTAGTAGCAAGTGTAGCAAATATTACGTGTCGGGTCTCTGGCGGGTCTCAGAGTTAACATTTTTATTGGTTATTAGTCCTGCAGGCAGCATTAGTGATTTTTTGTTACATGTGTCTCTGTTCTGTTACAGCTATCAGCTGAGTCTGCTGGTCTATAAACACCAGAGCTCATTACCAGTACCGCAATGTTAAAAATGGTCCATGACCACGGTTAAACTAAATCATAGATCCGTTTTATTTTTGCAGTATTATATCTATATAATAATTGAGAGTTGCGACCGCCAATAACTTCTAAACGGTACGAAGTACAGCTGCGAAATTTTGCATGCAGACCCATGTCGTACGTGGCCGTGCTATAGGCTAGGTCAGATATCGCTATAAAGTCGTCCGTTTGAGAAAATTTCACTTTCGCTAAAATTTTTCAGCCACACCTCTTAAGCCGCAGCAGAGCTGTGACGTCATATAAACGCCGTCACCATGATGACGCATCATAAGCGCCGCAGTGCATACATCACCTCTAGGGGAAGGCACAATGGACAACCAATTTCACGTCGCCAACTCGCCGTATGTGGCAGGACGAGCAGACACATTTCGGAACATTGTGCTATCGTTGCACACTTTTTTCGCGTAAGTTGACAGTTTACAATCTGTCTTTTAAAATATATTGCCCTGTATAGTTAGCAATACGAAAACGAAACAAAAGTGATCTTTCGCGACACAAAAACGCGCATACCGACGCAGCTGATCGTTCGCGACGCCGCCGATCGAAAACGTTACTACGTGCAGCATTCTGTTATGCGCGCGACCAAGACTACTCAGCAGACCACACACTTTGTATCGGGTCCATGTCTGTGGAATGTCAACATTGCCATGAACGAAAGTTTCAGAAAAAACCTCTTGGAATGTGTTGTGCTAACGGTACTGTCTGCAGCACCCGAGCCGTTAGCATCACTGCTCGCTGGAACTCACGATGACTCGAATGATTTTCTGACGAACGTCATGCGGTAAAACGCGTGCTTCCAGATGAGGTCATTTGGCTCCATGCGAGAGTGCAATGTCGAAGGCTGGATGCCGACGTTTAAGGTGCAGAGACAGATATATCATTTCACTGGACTTTGCAGAGTACTGTGTGCAAATAGAATAGGTCCATTGCTATCACTGCAATAGCAGTATGCGTTTCATGCGCATTCACTCACAATAATGCGTTTTTGCATGTATAATAATGTATTTTGCCCTAAGGGCCGAAAATGCAGGCCGCAAGCCGATAATATGGCAAAGATCAAGCGGACAGGGAGCGTAGTGATTTGTCCGCTTGTATATATAATAGAATTGCAGTATTTAGCGGTAAACGGAAATCTTTGCGAAAAAAGCAATAAAGGTTAGCAAAATGTTAACAAATTAGCCAGTGAAAACTGTATAAGTTGATGACTTTGTATAGTGATTTAAAGATGTTTGCCCATAGCTGTTTTGCGCTATCAGGCTGATCGGACGAGCTCTGTGTGTCACTCGCGACTCATCGCCTTTCAAGCGGCGTCAGAAGTCAGAGCGGCGTGGTGAAAGTGGAGATCGCGACAAGCATGAAGCTCAGTCCATGGAGGTCGAAGAGTCACTTCTGCACGCTCAGGCTGACACGCAGACGTCGGACAACGTCAAAACCTGCTCGTCCCAACTCGTCGACAAAATCAACGACGTACTGGTCGAATTGAGGAAGTTTAGACTATCTGGCCTACAGTTTGGGCCTAGCTTTTAAATCTTTCTAGATTTTTTTTTCTGAAATGATTTTGAAATTTTGATAAGTTTTTTTCTCAGTTCTCCGTAAGTCGGCAACTTAGTTTGGTCGTAACTTATGCGTAAGTTTTTTTGGTATTTTTGTTTTTTGACGTTTTTCGCAAATTTGACTGCAAACTTACGTAACCTAGCACTCTGAACGCCAATTTACAGAAACCGTCATGAGATTTGTCTTAAGATGTGTTTTATGACCGTCGTAAGCCTGAAATATAACAAAATGTGTACATGTCAATGTTCTGCGAATTAACCCATAAGAGTTCCTTGGCATAATAGCATCTTATTCAATTCGTCAAACTGCTTAAGCAGAGTGCACCACTGTGACAGACGAATTTACACACAAACGGACAGATCACCTCGGTATTGTGTGTTGCAATACGTAGCCGATATTGCAAGTTTTAGTATTAACGGTAATAAAGTGTTGTTGGATGCAGATAACTGGTCGCCAGGAAAAAGATGAAATGGAAGCAGAAACGGCTGAAGAATGGCGTGACCTTGGCAATGTCCTTGACCGTCTGCTCTTCTTTATATCGCTTATCATACTTTTGTGGGTTACCCTATGGATGCTGATAAAAAGCGCCCAATCGCCTCACGAGCACGGCGTTCCCCCAGCTCATTATTTCGCTGACTAAACAATTGAGCCGTGCGTGTCGCCAATTTCTGCTACCAGGCAATGACAAGTAGGCCTAATGGCCGGTAAAAGAATTTTGAACATTGGTCAGTATCTATCGAAGATATGGACAAGAGTTGGGTGTCTGTTTTTGTTTTCGCTCGCGGTGTACCGTGCATATAGTAAAAAATCATTTCAGTCTATAGTGGTGTTCAGTTGCGTAGCATGGACTGTACTATTCCGCGACGTGTACTAATCGAGTTTAGTTCAGCTTTGTTCAGTTCATTTCTGTCGGTTTGTACAAGCTTTTAAATGAAACTGAGAAAGCGTCCAACTTACGTTTCAACGTTTCGAGACTATTGCATTTCTATTCTCTGTACTTGTTTACATTCAGTAGATCTATAATAATGTGATTTGCACGAGTTGTACATTTGCGGCACTGCAGCGTAGGGCCGTGAGTACGTGTAAAATATACATTTTTAAGATCTGTATTGTTTATATTTTACACGCAATTACAGCCCAAGTCTGCAGCGTCTTGTTATGGCCGAGGGCTTCAGAATAGACATCAGGATTGCTCTTTCTGGGCCCTTTGTTTACGAGGTTTGAGAAGGCTTGTATTTGATTATTATTAGTTTTTTTTAAATTTCTGCCTTGAACGTTTTCTTAGATAAACCGCGTTCGACAAATTGAGTAGTAAGCGGCGGCTTGTACAGAGTGGACCATAAAACCACAGAATGTGTTGTAACACCGTTTCTCTAAACTATTCTGTTTATTACTGCATTAGATTGAGTTTTGTTATTGCTGTGAATATTTGAAGTGACTGCGAGCTAATTTGCCCCTAATTTATTTGGGCTAGTTTGCCCATTTGTTATTTTTGCTTATTATGCTATAGTGTAAGTAACAGTTACACGAAGTGTTTTATTACATATTAAGGTAAAGTAGCAACACTGATTAGTTGAAGTGGACTGTCAGTATACTAATGGTTGCAAATTACGTCTGTAATTTTGCTTACCAAAAATTATTACAATAATGTGTTTATCTTTTAAAAAGTTATTACTCAGAATATTAATAACTCTTATGTTCCAAATACGAAAATAATGTACTTTGTCGATGTCATAACTACGTCGGTTCTACGTAGTGATGCTGCCGTTAACGGCGTTAACGCAAGTCTGCGCTACCGCGCGTCTGTGATATGCAAATATCTGGGACAAACTCTTCACTATTGCTGATAGGCTAAAGTGTAGCCTCTGGATGATTCGTGCCAAAATATTATCAAAATACGCTTAAATTTGTCAAAATGGTGCTGAAATAAAAGTGCAGACTTTTTGGGACACGGTGTAAGTTTATAGCATGTTCAGTTGTGTGTTTCTGTAGAAAAGTGATCATACCTAAAGGATAAACCAAACGACAAACGATCTAGCAAGGTCAGACTTACAGGAAAATGCTTTAATTGTACAATGATTTTGACAGCGTTTTTGTATGCTCGTTCGATGTCGATCTCTCAATAATTTTACCATATCGTGCTGCCAGCCAAACTGTACACGCGTATAGTGCTGCTTAGCATCAATCCGTCAGTCACCCAATATTATGCTTGTTTGGCGCGGAAATGGGTATATGAAGGGGCAAGTGAGAGGGGGTGGGGTAGCCGTATATAAGATCGGAACCCATACTGTGACGCGCGAGGTATTCAACACGGCGCAAATCGCGTAATAGATGCAGCAAGACAGCGCTCGTGCTCATAGTTACGATGTGCGACAGTGCGTGACTTGAGTGACAGTAGCTGTCGTGTGACATAAGCCTAAGCTTAGGCTACATCAGCAATGTAGCAGGGCCGGTACGCTTAGCTTATGATTTAACTCGTACCGTCTGCCGATTGCGTTAAATGTTTACGCGTATGGGATTATCACATTTATGTGAGTGACATTATGGGAATTTGCATCACAGAATTTCGGTTTTAAAACTATCAATCGATTAATACGCTTATTTTCGGTTAGAAGCTGATATGATTAAAACACAAAAAACACGCGAAGACAAGGGGGACACAGACAAAATGTACTTATAGCTGACAAATAAAAACAACACTCATCTACACAGAGAGGAGCAGATGCGGAATAATGTGGCATTTTTGTAAAGTACTCAGTTAAAAGCAATGTAAAAATAAAATTACAAATAATTATAAACAAAAACCAGAAATCAAATTATAGGCTTGAATTAAAATGCTGAATCCCAAGTGTAAATTAACATAACTTTGAAACATTAAAACTGGGGAACGCGCCCTTACCTAGAAAAATGCAGGGGATGGCATCTCCCCCCTTTTGCGCGAAACGCTAGGTCCCGCAGACAGATCAACGAACGGATTCCCACAGTGTAACAGTTTAAAGCACGAAGACTAACGAAGTGTGTGCTTGATAAAACCAGTATAAGCAGTGTACCACATAGACGTATAGACGTGCCTATATACGGGAGTGGGATAACAGCGCTTCCACGTAATGCTGCTGCTGCTGTTTTTGCAAGTTCTGCTCCTTTCTTCTTTCTGCGGTGAGTTAAACTGGCCTAGCTACTGAATTATCTAACTTTTTTCAGATCGACAGCACGCAGCCCAGTATATCTATAGCGTTCTGCAACATAGCGGCCCAGAGCTGCGAAATACAACTTTGACCCTATCTGTTTTTTGACATTTTGAGCTAAAAAAATAAACATAGGCCTACTGGTTGCTTTTTTTGCCTTGTAAAACGCTCATGCCAATTTTTGTTTTTCTACGTCGTTTTTTCTTCGCATTAAGAACTCTTGTGGCACAGACGGATGGATACGTAGACAGTCAGAAAGAAACAGGCAAAACCCATATATTAGAACGGCTGCAAAATAAGCTAACGGTTTCTTTTAAATAACCGGCCGTTGCAAAAACTGACAGAAGTATTGACTTAGCATTTTTTTCGTTTTTTGTTTTGCGGGGCTTCATGTGGTATTTAAAACGACAGCGCCATACTATCGCAGTAAAGCGATCGCGCGATGTAAATTACCTGAATGACACGCTACGCTAGTGGTAAGTAAGTTGTAACTAAACTAAGCCACGGGCGATGTATGTCAGCTGAAATTTGGAAACGTTTTCTTAGCACTAGATCGACGATTTTGAAGCTTCAAGAAACGAAAACCCTAAACTAGGCCTACTTATTCGAGTTGTTATTTTTGAATAATCCAAGAGCCTATTGCCAAGATATACATCAACATTTTAAACGGATAGACTTGGCTTTTAATAGAACAATAAACGGCGAAAGGCATTGATCGATACGCTGTCAGATATTATGACACTGCTTGTGAATACACCATCAAAGAGGCAATATTCACAGGCTGAACCAGAAAATGTTTCATTATGAAAATCGCGATATCTGAAAAATGGGGCAAATGTAACTGTACCAGTTCGCCATATTAATGAAATGCAGCACAATAGTTAGAGTCTTACGAAATATTGTGTTCTAAATAAACCAAAAAATTAATATAAAATTATTCGTACATTACACAAATATCGTGGTTTTTGTGTTGAAGCATTCTACTATAGCTCATTTTTGTTTTTAAAGACAACGGTATGTAAAAATGCATATTGCCAAACAAGACGCCACTCATGTGCACTGAAGTTTTGCTTTGAACAGATGCGACGTTGAGCAGATTACAAAGATTACAACGAACACAGCTGCACCACTCACGCGTTAGACAAGCAGGCAAGAAGAACTAAGTTACTTGTGTAGTATCTGTATTATTAACTATGGCTGGCTATAGTGGTTAGGCTATCAAAGAAGAATACCGGCCACTTATTGCGATTGGGTTACAGTAAACGAGCGCCAACAAAATTGTGCAATTCGTTAAAGGCATTTAATTGAATTTTATTGTTTTGGTGTTTTCTCTTAAAAATAATAATAAACTCGAGACTTTGTTGACTTTTGGATAGAAAAAGTTTAGTTTGGCTTTTGCATTACTAAAGTCGTTTCATGGTTTTAAGTTTTTAAAATAATTTTGTTTTAGTACAAGTATTGTCGCACAGGTAAACGATGCTATAGCAAGTAACCGGATTTTTTCAATATTTAAGCGGTCTGAGGTTTGTAATAATTGATACTTTTTGTACGATTGCATACAATTAGTTAATCTATTAACGTATATTTACTTAGAAATAACAATGTTTTTTCATATTGATTAATTAGTTTGTTAGCCTACTTGTGGAGCTATCTATGGACTTTATGGATCAGGAAGGACTTTAAGTTTACGTGAAGTTATACGTGTACGAATTATTTACAAAGTGTGTGTGATGACTGCAGGTGACTGGAGCGGCGAGAAAAGACTGTTTAATGAACTTTTCGCCAATTACAGTAGGGACGTTCGTCCTCGTCTCAACTCGAGTCACACCGTGGAAGTCTACCTAGAACTTGAACTTAGACAAATCAAAGACCTGGTTGGTTATCTGACACACTAACTAACTAGTGTTTTATGTCAGTATATTATTATTTTCATGAACCACATTTGTCATTTTTCAACTCTCTCTTTTTTATCATTACCTCGTTGCTTATCGTTTATCAATTTATCACTGTATTTTGTCATTTTCATTGCACACATATAGGCCTAATGATGTTGCTAACAGTGTTATCTGTGTTTCTGAAGTAAAACTGAAGCTAAAATAAAGCCATATTATTTTACGTCTAGCTATAATTACGTTTTATCTAATCAATTTTTGTAATTTGCTGTTTATTGCCGTTTATCTAGTTAACGTGTTTATTTTAAAAAATCCAAAAAGTATATAAACTAAGTTATTAAATAAGCTATGTACATTTTGTATTATATCTTACGTTTGTTAAAAAATGTGTTTTTCTGGCAACCAGACAAAAGCAGATGAAGTAAGCAACGCCAGCAGTCAATTTGAGTCAGCAAGCCACAAAATATCACACAACAGATTAGTAAATTGGTCGACTTTTCCTCAAATAATAGAAAAGTGATAGATACATCTAAACCAAAAGAATGTCGTTATAATATGCGGTTGGTCGTCTAACAGTCGAACTGTTAAAGCGTTAACAGTAAGCTGTGTCACACACTAGCCGAAAGATACGCGTCGTTTTTCAGGTGATTGGCGCTCAGTGACCTTTTATACGGGAAATCGACGCAATAGTTACTCGATATCCTGACGAACGCTTAAGTCATTTTGGATTTTCTGCGCAGCGCAAGACAGGAGCCTGTAGTAGACAAAACGGCAGACTTGCAGAATGACAAAGGGCCATAATGCGTAGTGTGGCCCATACACCGGACACATAATAAAGCTAATATAGCAGATCTTAGCCGAGAGCAACGCAAATTTCGGCTAGATAGGCCTACCGGTACCGTGTTAGTGCAAATACGATACATCATCGCAATATCATAATGACGGTTTTAATAGTGCAGGCACTATGGTCAAAGATGGGCATGAAATAATAGCAGTTAATATTATTTGACTGCATCATGTCTGTCTGCACAGAACGAAAATGCCGAGGTGCTCTATGCGTCGACAGAAATCGGCTCGGTTCAGTATAACACGCATTTTGTTTTTGCAAGTAATAATGTATAAATGCAAGCTTTAGACATAGAGGCGCCACGCTGAAGTAATTGGGGCATGTCACATGTGAGCTTTTGTGCACTCTGTCTTACATAAACGTGTTTTTTTTGGGGGGGGATCGTGCATTTCTGTCGCGCTTCATCGATAAAATACATAATTTGTACAGTTTTGAAGTCGGTGGGCATGTCAGTTTATCAGATATAACATATACCTTGTAAATTATAAGTTAAGTGTGAGACATATAGGCTACACGTCTTTGTGGAGTAGGCCTAAATAGTAGGCTTAGTGGTAGTAGAAGTACCTGAAGTAGTGGTAGTTGCCTAGACTAACAGCATGTTGCGCTGGTGTTAGGAATGGGTGGATGAGTACTTGGTCTGGGAACCGGAGGACTATGACGGAGTTGAAGAACTGGTGGTATCGCCCTCAAAGATCTGGCTTCCAGACCTTGGCATTGAAAACAGGTAGGCCTGGGTTACTTAAACAGACCCACTATATCGAATCGTGTGCTTCGCTTTTAACCATAACAGCGTACAAATACTCTGTGCGGCTCCTGCTTATATGCACATTACAGCATCACACTTTGGATACATGTACTTATTGTGAATTTCATTTGACAGTCCACTTTTATGATCTCGTGCTGTACGCCATGAGTAGGACCGTTTGAGCTAAACATGCTACTGCGCTTTTTGTTTTGCCCATACAATACACGGGTCAGTTTTCCTGCGGCCGTCCTGTAATACCCCGTTTACACAATGAAGCAATCATCAAGCAAACATCGAGCAATTAAAGTACATGTCGTGCACGTGTATTTTGAATGCATTTGCTGGATGTTTGCTTGATGATTGCTCGATGTTTGCTTGATCGTGTAAACGGGGTATAATGCTGCACTAAAGATTTAGCGCTCTCGTTCGGGGTGATCCTTTTCGAATTTATGGAAAAGCTTTACGGTTTCTAAAACTAAAGTCTTTCAGGCAGCCGACGGTAAAATTTGGTGATTCTAGCTTGCATCGTTTTTGACTGATCTACCCGTGTGACAGACGGGCAGATAGACGGACAGATAGAATTGCGATGGCTAAGACGCGCTGAAAGCAGCAGCTGCTTTCGCGCGTAAAACGATTATGCATATCACTATTGATAGGCCTAGTGACCTAGTATTTTTTGCGGGTTGTATACAGCGCAAGTCACTTCTTCGACGAACATTACTTTTACTTGTTTCGCGCGCATGTGCGTCACACGGGTGAAGTGCGATGGCGGTTTGGTGGAGTCATGGAGACGTCATGTGATTTGGACGCCACATTGTTTCCATTCGACTCACAGTCGTGTAGCATCATCGTACAGAGCTGGGCTTACAGCGAGGCTTTCGTCCAACTTTACAATGGTTCCAATTGTGTACACTTGGAACACTTCAACGACGATGGTACTTAAAAAATTAAACTTAATTGTGCCTGCTCATATTTTTTGCAACATTGTACAGGATATATAACAAGCTAGGCCTATTTAAATATTAACTGAAGTAATTTTTGATGATGCAAAACGGACGCAGTTTTCTGTAAAAGCCGAACGCTGGTAAATAACGGAGATCCAACTTTCGCTTTCTTATCGGTAGCTGGGTTGTTGTTTTATTAGCCACAAAAACGCTAGCAATCACTGTTTCCGGCCTCGACATATTAGGCAATTTTTTGCACAGTCTATACATCAGTGAAACGTGCATTCTTTACTAACTCATATGAGTCTGCTGCGGATATGACGTCACTGTAATTGATGACGTCATATGAGCACTAAACCGAAACGACTCGAAGCGCTAAGGCAAACAGTATATATAAAATCAAGCTCGCATGACAATTTTCTAGTTCTTAGCTGGGTTTGTAAAAGTGGGACCCGGTGTCATCTGATTCTGTGAAAACCCGAACAAATATGCTTATAATTTTTTATTTGCATATACGATAGTTTAAATTGTGCTAACTGCAAATAAAAACATTTGACTGAATTATGATTTCATGCAAATATAAGGAGCGGTCAAAAAGGTTTAAGTTTCAATATATTGGACTAAAACTTTTTATTGTTTATACATCAGTAAAACGTACCTTCCTTGCGTATTTGTGTGAGCAGCATGTGGGAGTGACGTTGTTGTAATTTATGACGTTACAGAGCATTCAACTGAAACGATTTGGAGCCATAGTGGGCCTTTGTGGCATCTGATTCTACGAAAGCCCTGACAAATACGTTTATGAATTTTTTATTTGTGTCTGGAAATATATGCTTATCTGTAGTAGCCAGAAATAAGAGCATTTCAGCCAAAATACGATGCAATGCCAATATTTGACGCTGACAGAGAAACTTTATTAAAAATTTAACCGTTATTATATCAGTTATGATAATAAAACGCTAATCAATTTTTTTGGGATTTGTGACTCGTTACAATGGTTCCTGATGGGCAGAGGACAGAGAGCAAGCCCTATGCACCCTTCCCTAATTTCAGCACTGCACTCAAGTTCAAAATCTACAGTTACTCAGCTGGCTGTTTAAGACTATGACTTTGTACGCTAAAACCACTTTGCATACAGCAATGACCTGATTCCCGATGACTATTGTCTATTTTAAAATCTGAAATCTGATCATGGTGGTGTTCGCTAACCACGATGATAAATGACTCAAGTCTCTTTCGTTGACGCCGGAAAAATGTAATGCTCGGTGACGTCATAGCTTACAATGACGTCATATCCGCAAAAAAACTCATATGAGTCAGTAAAAAATGTACATTTCACTAATGTATAGAT
>Ga0209454_1001902_pt1 | contig 13681 bp, 8 predicted proteins | sample WorMetHERISLAND1_2_FD_187400 | JGI IMG/M metagenome (GOLD analysis project Ga0209454, IMG submission 187400) | Marine gutless worms symbiont microbial communities from Max Planck institute for Marine Microbiology, Germany - Olavius geniculatus... | ecosystem: Host-associated > Annelida >...
CCCTAAATTTTTTCGCTGTTTTCTCAGCAACCGTTTGGGATTTTAATACGAAATTTTACAGCTTTATTTACTAAAACCTTCTACATCTAACAGCCAAGTAAAATGTGATTCTGTAAAATTTCGTATTAAAATTCCAAACGGTTGCTGAGAAAACGGCGAAAAAATTTAGGGGTCCACTTTTTTCTGCCGCACCCTGTAGACGCTGGCAAACAGTGGACTTTTCCGTGACAGCGACGGTCGGGGATTACGGCCAGCGTGTTGCTCATCCTTGGGGCCATATGTTGCTGCTGTCTTCTTGCTTGTCGTGTCTTCTATATATAGGCCTACTTAGAGAGATATCACGCTAATTAATTTGTTGCATACTAAAACCGACAATGATTGTGCTTCAGTAACTGATATTTTGTCCTTATCTGCATTTGGCAAAGGTTAAAGTACGTCTTTAACAATGATAAGATAGCACATTTCTTAACCGTCGTTAGAGCCTACGATTGGTTGTGATTTTGAGTTTATCGTTTAGTTTCTGTTGTAATAAATATCTGCCAGAACAGCGTTCAATCAACGTGGTATTTCAGTTCGACGTTGTTTAATCATTTGTATAAATTTCTTGACATTTCTTGTCGACATTTCGACAGCTGTCGTCATAAATTTTATGCCGAGAAAAGCCAGGCTTGCCGTGGATATGGATATCCATGGATATATCTATGGATATATCCATGCGTAAATATTAGACTTAAGCCATACTGTGGATATATCCATAAATATCCACGGAAAATCTGTGGATATGGATATGGATATGGATGGGAAATTTCATATCCACGGCAAGCCTAAAAAGCCAATTTAGAGCAAGTGACGTGACACGATATTGCATCATTCTAAACAACATCACTTCTACTATTGTCGTCGTCGTCATCATTATCATCATTTTGTTTCATTGTGGTAGTGTAACAAATAACTTGGAAAAATGTAGGCCTATACGGTAAATTGTAGACTGTATGCCTGATGTTCAGTTGCTAAGGTAGAAAGCAGCAAAAATGGGGCATTGTGCCGTTTAACGTTCACAAAGTCCTCAAGCAAAGACCAAACGTCCGAGATAAACAAGAAATTACTGCAGCCGATGTTGGTCAAGATTTTTATGTGTTTCAGACGGCAATTTCACTGCGCCTCGGTATATTTGTGGAAATTCCGAGCACAGTTCAACTACAGCGAGTAATTGCACCATCGCCAATGGGACACTGATACCGAATCAGCGATTGATTTCTCGGTCAACTTTGCCCACACATAGTTCCATTCTATTGCGAAATTCGATTTGTTAACGCCAACCAGGAAGGTATATAGCGCCACAAGCAAGATGCCATCTGTGATTTTATGACCTTCACTTTGACCTCTAACCGTTTCGCTCCCACGGCACATCACTGCGCAATTGTACAAAAAGTTTAAATGCTCTATTACTTTTTTCCATAAAAATAACAATACGCTTGAAACGATCTTTGTAATTCTGTCAGCGGTTTTTGTAGAAAACCACCATAATTGTACCAGGTGGTTCATATAAGAAGTCAGCTCCTAATTTTTACTCCGCGCACGCTACGTTGCGAAGAGGAGTATATGACATCAGTCTAATATTGACGACCGACCGACCGACATCCGACGACCGACCGACCTCCCTTCCTGGAAGAACTTTGAATGGCCATATGTTAGCAACTGATAATCCGATCCACTTCCGGTTTGGTTCTAGGGTGGGGTTGTCGGGGTCGACCAATTCAACAGTGTCATTTTATATTTCCGGCCAACTGACCTTCGTTGCCATGGCAACGACATTTGAGACAAAATGGACTATAACTCGACTTCTGTAAAAGGTATCTGCGAAATCTTTGCGTCTATAAAAGGTTTTTCTAAGTTGGGCCATTAAACGCTGCCAAGCAAATTGTTGCCATGGCAAACAAATATTAAGGCGAAATGAGCTATAACTCGGCTTCTGTAAAAGGTATGTCCCAAACTTTAGTTGTAGTTGTAGCAGCAGCAGCAGCAGCAGCAGCAGCAGTAGTAGTAGTAGTAGTAGTAGTAGTATCGGCGGTTAATGTGCGCGGAGTATACATTAGATTGGTTACAATCTAAAGTATTTCTTGTTACATGTAACGTCATCAAATATTTACTTTCACTAGCTGCATCAGCACCACAACATTTTAAACGTGTTGTGAAATATAGCCGGTATAAAAATCAAAAATACTGAAAGTTAAAAATTAATTGTAACTCAGCTTATTCTGAAGCTGACCAGCTTTTTCTACACACGCTTTTAGGGTGTAGATGGGATCACCAACAATTTCAAATTCACTGTGGAGTATATCGTGATGCTATTTGGAAAATATTTCAATTTGATACAGTTATGACATTAAAGTAGGCCGAGTGATTGTTTTTATTTGGCCACGCTGTAACCTACATTGTCCATGCCATACATTGTCCATGCCATTCACGACCTGGACAATTGTCATCAGCTGAAGAATAATTGTCACTCTCACAGTGTTGATGACAGTGAGTAACTATCAGTCGATGCGCCCACAGGGACGCTCAGATCAGTGCAGTAACAACGGACACGAAACAACCTCTGTTGTAGAAAGCTGGGGACAGAGTCATGTGGCGTACTGGCGACCTAATCAATGCGATGCCACTCCTATGGTCGCTACTGATTGCCAGTGAGGCAGCGAGACGGCGTTCAGAGTGCGGAGTGCCCAACACTTGTTTGCCGACATTTCTACATGAACTGTCTCGTATTAACCACACGAACGGTAACGGGCAACGTGTCAGAGTAATATTTGTCGATTCCGAAGTCAATTTGCTGCTCATACTCTAATGCTGCCTGCCATACTCTGGGTTTCTAAGAGTATAAACTTGCGTGTTTTAAAAAAGTAACAAAAGACGTTACATAATGCAAAAGCAACTTCCTATTTTCCTCTGTAGAATGCGATTGCTTTATAGCGAGAGACAACATAGCCGCTATTAGCAGGTCCGGACTATACAGTAACTCTACCGTTCGTCACGCGGTCCATCGCGTCTCTGTCAGATCCGAGCGTCTGATGTTGATAATGCTAGCACGGCTATTTCCAGCGGTGAGCAGTAGTCTCGCGGTCAGCTGTCAGATATCTTCAAGCGACGATTACGTGCACGACTGAGCGCATGAAAGACAGGACCGGTCCAAGAAATCCATTACTTCACATTTCCTTCATTAGGCGGCCCTCGCGTCAGGAAGCAGCATTACGCACTAATAGAACTCAGTTTGTCCGTCCCTCCGTCTGTACTGTCCGGCTTATAACTCAAAAAAATACTGCAGTGGAAATAGGCCTGACATGCACTACAATGACGCATGGTCTTCAACTTAATAATTTAAGAGAGTTGTCCTTATAAACTACCGTAGAGACAAACTGCCTTTCGGCGTCGAGGGCAATAGAAACTGGTTTATGTATGCTCATGTGTTAATTTAGAAAAAAAATGTCAGCCCAATGCCCAGGTATTATGCCAACTTATGGAACAAGCTAACATTGGACATCAGCTGAGCTCTGCACTGTCACTGTCGGTTGTCAGGCAGCGTCTCAACTTCTCAAGCCCATCTTGTTCTGCCGTTCATAGCAAGACTTAGGCTACTTATCTGACACTTTGGCACCATACTGCCAGGCGTAGTCCTAAATTCAGTCTATTTAGATCATGCTAAACTTCTCTATGATAATGATGATGATGACGGTAAATCATGCTCATGTACAGAGTGACTAAGAGTGCGGAGAGACAGAGAAACCAAGAGAGAGAGAGAGAGAGAACAGGAGAACTGTAACCAGCTGGTAGATGCTGAGCGGTACGACGACGAGCGCCAGCAGGAAGTCGGTGACGGCCAGACTGGCGATGACGCGGTTCGACATGTTCTGGAGGTGTCGCTGCAGCAGCAGGGCCAGTAGAACGAGACTGTTGCCGACAACGATCCACACCGGGATAACGGACAGTGTCAGCAGAACCCAGTGTGGAGACGACGTCCATGGTGATGTCGCAGTAGAGTGGTTGACGCGTTCCAGTTCCGTACAGTTCATTCCGCGCACGACTTCCATCGACGTCAGCCCCGCTGAACCGTAGTAAGCGATCAGAAAGCTACGAGATATTTGGTAGTGTATCGCTATAAACCAGTTTTAGAATAATATCGCTGGTTTTTTCTCGTCAATAGAGTTGTCCGCGTCGATCAGTTCTAATTGATATCGCCCCGATTCTGTGATATTCGAATCCAGTTATACGTCGCACGCTATATAATCTGACGCGTGTCGTCTGTGCGCAGCAGCGTCAGTTGATTTGATGATAATTAATATTCGACTTCGTCCATAGCTCGTTCTGATGATCTTCGGCGTCTTGCAAGTTGCAACGAAATCGCCATTTTCATCCTATCTTAAATATACTAAGCCGAATTATTCGCTATAGTCAGCAGTAATCTAGAAACGACGTGACGTTCGTACTGAGACGTTTCTGCGAGTAATGAGCTGTTTGACATTAGTCGGCATTTCATTTCTCTCTGTGAAAGCATCTCATGCACTTTTAACGCAGCGCCGCCTCAACGCGTCGTGCACTGGCTGCCCAGCGCCGAAAAATAGTGATGGGTCGATATCAGAATTTCAACTTCGATACGATATCGATAACATATTGACATAATCTCGATATATTACAAATGTATAAACATTAATTGGTTGTTTAACCTGTACTTTACATCAACTCGATACTAAAATACTTGAAAATAGGCTACTGCTAAGAAAGTGTCTGATATCTCCTTAGCGGCTCAGCCAAGTGCCTCAGATTCGGCCACTGGCTGACATTGTGCGCTATCAATATTGCACTAACTTTCTTACTTACTTACTTACTTATAAAAGTAAAAAAGTAAAGATAATGTATAGCTCTCAATACGAAACCTTTCACAGAGCTAAGTAGCATCACCTGCCATATGGGATCACACACTGTTACCTGCCACCCGACACAGGCAAACGCGCGAACGCGCCCCACTTTAACCCTAGCCAGACGAGCCGGTACTTGATTTATTTACCCTGGAGGGATGAAAGGCTGAGTTGACATTGGTGTTAGTTATATACCACAAGATGGTTTATTTGTCCGCAGACAGTCACTCATCCAAATAGTAACCACCTGATAGTGTTCCGACCGGGAATCGAACCTACGACAATTCGATCCTAAATCCGACACCTTACCTCTACACCATTAAATTACCATCTTCTATAGTGCTGCTACTGTCAACAGTATCGGAATTATATTAAATAAACGTTGTAAATTGGCTGTAGAAACTGAATATCACGCCAAGTCAAAGCATCAAATCAATATTTTCCGTTCGATATTGAGTTCTACGATACGATGCTATGTTTCTACATGTACATCGAAGCAGCATATCGACATTTCGATGCAATGACCCATCACTAGTAGCGGCATCGCACGACAGGCTGGTGCGCGTCTGCTCGGAGTTGTCGTAAATAAATGCATGTCGTCGCGTTTACGTGCAAGCACAGTAGCACTGCGTAGCTTGACGCTACGCATCATCGAGTCCACGACGTCAGTGCTGTTGTCGTCCAACACTAGCTGGTTGATTCGTCTCCTGTGATCGGTTAAATCTAGGCCACGTGACTTATGACACCGTCCACGCTTCGTTAATGTACTACACTATCCCTCCCAGTACTCTCATTTCATTTCTTTCCTTTTCACTGTCCGTTTTCTGCATAATGCCTGGATTTTCAGCATGGTTGAACTAAGTTGTCTATCCATCAGCTGTCGATCCCACACCAAGTTGCGCAAAACGTCTTATTGTCCGTCCGTTCGTCCGGCTCTAACGTAAATGCAGGACTTACCGTGGCCGTATGGATTGGGTTACAATTACACGAATAATTACTTTACGGTCTTTGCTTTATGGAACCTGAAAAATCGGCGACTTAGTTTTAGGGAAACGTCACTAGATTTTGGGTAATATCAGTAAAACACCACACAATTCGGTCATCTGTTAATCACAAGCAGACAGTCTGATATAATCCAAAAGCAAAAAAAAATCAACACATCGCAAGCTGTTCGTTACAGCAGAAGAACGTTCTTGTTTTAGTGTTGTAGGACTGTAGACCAGTGGCGCATAGCTGAGCAGTGGTCTGCAGATCAATCACTGACAACGACGTCCAGACGCGCCATGTCACGCCACCAGATGAATCGACTTCCTATCCGCCCGCCCGACCATTTAATTACACTGCCGTGAAATATATGAGACAACTGCACCGCCGCCGCAAATGACTCTCTACAGGCAGGCGACGACGCTTCCTATTAATTATCTGTCCCGTTGCTGTAGCGCATTGACAGATTATATAAGATAACTGCTAAGATAACATAAGTGTCTGCCTCAGTGTCTGTTTGTGATCGCTTCTACGGTCGCAATTTTGAGTGACTGCTCCGAAAACCAAAAACTAAAATTTGGTTCGTTAGGGATAATTTTCTCACATATTTTGCTTTAATTTTAGAACGTAACATTTTTGCACGTGGTAACATGTAGAAATAATAACACAGAAGATTTGCAACATTTTTTCTACGAATTTCTGTGTTTCAACCACCGCTTTATACACACAGGATGCGATTGTAAACTATTCCATAGAAAGCCAAGGCCACACTTGTCATTCTGCATGTGCGTCCGTGCGTCTGTCTGTTCGTTTGTTGGCTTGTCATAAGTCCGTTCAGCCGTCCGACTGGAACGTTCTTCAATCCCTTATCGCAGCGGCGATTCCCGCGCTCGCGAAAAAAAATCCTCGTCTTTGCCGGTGGCGCCACTTGGCGTACGTCATACGGTGGAAAATTGATTGATTAAACGCTTGATGGAGCACGGAGGCAAGCGAGCCCAGACAGGTCCAGATGATATCGGCTGATGGCAAACTCCACCCGTTTGCCGTACGTATAACTGCTAAATGCAGTGAATACTATTCACTGAACGCGCACTTGCACTTGCCCCATCACTGTTGACTTATCGAGCGACGAGGTCGTGGTAGGCCTATGGCATCCACGGTCACACAATCTATTTGTAGGCCTAGCATTTATTTGTCAGGGCCACGGCGTAAATTAAATTCACCACTCCTGTACTATTATAGAATCGATAAATACGATTATAATGGCCAGCCAAAAAAAACTACACAAGTGACTGAGCTTTATTAAGGTATAAAGCTCTTACCAAAGATTATACGAAATGTACAAACGCGAGTCAGTTTTTTTTTCAAACGCCATTCAGTAGGGTATTAACATTTCTTAGCGCACAAAAATACTTGCGGTGATCACTCATCTGGTTATAATGCGATATGCAGTAATGATCAATTAATTAGCGATTTTAATGCTGTACAGTGTGAATAGTCTTTCTCCAAAGTGTGCCACTCAATAACATGACAATTTTCTGGTTCACGGTGTAGTGGCGGAATTGCTTGTTAAATTACGCTATAGTTTTGTGCTGTGGTTGTTGCAGTGGTAGCGTCTCGTGCTCGTCTGACCTCGACCTCAATCGAATTCTTGTCACGAACGATCGTCATTTGACACGAGGTGCAGCCACTGATTCAAATACAGCCAACGGCTGTGAAAACACCGACAAATCCAGCCGGCAAATGCCACTGACATTGTGATGAGGTGCTTTTCCAATATATTTTAATTTGCAAAATATAAATACATTTGTTACGTGTATCTAAAAATAGCCAAGTGTTGTAGTTATACTAGGTAACAACATTGACAGATTAATATTCAAACAGATCGAAACAAATTGTTGGCATTCTTTGTAACACAGAATGTTGTTCTTTTCGTTAGCAAATATAGTCCTTATTATTTTGCAGTTATAGGCCTAATCAGACAGTTACAGATATAACTTCTGCACTGTGTTGTAGTTTGCTGCATGCTTAAGCGCAGTCTGTCCGTGCAGATCGCAGTGATAAGTCTAACTCATCTACTTGACGACTGCCGAAGTTAACAACGCGCACGATGTTTTACGTCGCTTCAGGGACGTTGCCAATCCCGGCGCTGCAAACTCTAAGGTCTCGTTCAGCCGTCCTGACCTTGCTTCTGGGCTGCATGGAGACGTATATCGACGACGATCCGCGCACTCCTCGAAGCTCAACATAAGACATGTTGTCGATAAGGGATTTTAACAGCCAATTTGTCGTCTTGAGTCCGATCCGCTTACTTTGACAAGTATCTTTCCTGGTTTATGGCGTGCAGAACAATTTTGGCTTCTCCCAGACAAACTTAAAATCTACGTCACTACAAACCCAAAACAACGACAATACTTGAAGTGCTGCAATTACAACTTTAATATGTTACGGCAATTGCCCCGATACCTTTCCATGTGTAGATCTGTGGTCGATATTCGTGATTCGTGATTGACCTGTTGTATTGACCATACAGTATTAGTACCGGTATCTAATATCAGAATCGTGCGTGCATCAGTGTCCGCATTGTAGGCATATAATAATGTAGGCTTACGATATGCAGCCTTGATTCGTTCGCGACATATGGCGCTATACAAATGCGTTTTGATTGACTGACTGATTGACTAGCGACGGCTGTAGCAGGTGTCCTGGGAGTACTAATTTCACAGGTGGTAGACCCTATCTGTGTCACGTCGCTATACCAACTCACTTCTGAATTTCCCATCCAGGTAGTCCGCCAATCGTCCACGCTGCTGAGACAACACCGTCATGTCTCTGTGCACAATGATTTGGTCCGTGCTATACTGACGAAGGTCTTGTCGCCGGTTTAGATGTGATGACGATGGTGATGCGAGGCTCAACTCCAGTCAACCGTGATGGGCTGAGAATAGACGACTATATACCACAAGCTCACGGTGGATTATGCTGAATCAATTCTTTTAAAAACAGTTCGTCAATAGAACAGATTAATAAACGTTTACAGAATCGAGGTAAACACCTATACGACTATTCTTCGTGGTCGTAGACCATTCGTTCTTGTCCATCGCCTTTTCGTTTGGCAGTTATTCAATCAATAGCGGACGCCCGTTACTGACCGGTGGAACAACAATGAGCTCCAGCAACTGAGCGAATGCCTCAAGCGCCGAGACTGAAACATGACGGCCATCACTCATCCATGTGTGAGCCGCGAGCGAGCGACAAAAGCATCGCAGCTACTTGCACTATGAAGATCACTATCTGCCAAATGTGCTAGCTTCGCGGCGTCATAGAACATGCCTCCGTATCGGCCCTCGATCTACCGTTTTAGTGGACCGTTAGCCTAGTTACATTGTGACGACTGGCGATTATCAACCACTGCGATGCCGTCGTTGCGAATGAATGCGCTTTTTAGTTTTTACGTCGCTGTTTACACACGCTTTACAAATGTTTACAAATGTAAAATGTCGACCGACAAAGACGAAATTTAAGCAAAAATACTGCAAATGATTGACAGAACATTTTCAGCTTTTGGAGGGCTTCGCCCTTTAACTGCTACTCCTTGACCAAAGGCTTTGCCCCTGAATTCCGCTGGTGACAAAGTCCCAGAGTTTCATTATAGGCTACGGTTGGTAAGAGAGACTCATTTTAGAAATAACTCTATCGTTGCTACGTGATTATTAGCCAACGGATAGGCTTTGCCAGATTATTCTAGTCTGCTTAAGGCCAGAGGCGTTATTTAGGAGAGCGCGGTGGGGGCTGGAGAAGTCTACAGACCCCCAAGGATTTACGATTTTAGTTTTTCCCTGTAAATTTTACCTTCGAAGCATTGTTACTGCTGTAAAAACAATAGACCTACGTTACATAGACCCCCAGAACCACTGAGACCTCCAACGATTTACTAAAATGACGCCATTGCTTAAGGCTAAGCCCATACGAGGCTACGAAAACAAAACTCGCAGAAAGCAGCAAAGCTTTCTAACGAGACATAAAAACAGTAGGCTTAGTTTATGGAAGTCTACCGGTAAATTAGTATCGGTATTTACAACGGCTAATCGACTCTATAACGAATTAGAGTAAACCTTGCAAGTGCATGAAACAAGTGATTTGCAGCTTATAGATGCAAGCCAGCGATGGCTATCCTGGTCGACCTAACGATTGATGTCGTGGCTACCGCAAGGGGCATTGCGGCACAGTTTATTACTTCGGTAGACAGAAAATAGCGCATAGACGAACGCACTGAACTTGTGTAGTATAGCCGATTCTCATCGGCGTCGGCGCATCTTAAATAAGGATCTTATCAGGCGCAGTTCTTTCGAGCACGGGAGCAGCATTCTTTGACAAACGGTAGGTTACACAAAGTTGACACTGACGCTCGTATGTAAACGGCATGTAACGTTAGACAGTTTGCTGCGTTTAATTTGATGTATTCTATTGAATTTACCACAACACAGCTCTATTTGTAAACCTGAAATATTAAATTTACAATTGCCTGAGTGTCTGTATAACGCAGGGATAAATAATCGTATCTATATTCCCTGGTATAACGTCAGACTGATCATCATAATATGGCTGAAGAAATAAGTCAGACAATTGGCCCATTAAAATCAGCGACATATAATTTTTAATATAAAGTAAGTTTATAGTACCGATATATTAGTAAGTAAAATAATTGTTGAGCTACTCGGTACTCGCCGAGTACTCGTGAAATAAATTACTTAGATAGCGCAGCACTACTGACTTTGGAACTGAAGAAAATGTTATATATTCTTGGCAGTGCTCGGTGGGTGTGGTCGGGGCGATATGTCTTCTGATAGTTGTGGTGTCGATATTTTGATTAGCTTGAATAATGTGAGAAATGCGCCGCACTGCACTCACGGTAGTTTGTTCTATTTAACATAGTTTTAGCTATAAGTATAACACTTAACAGTTAAAGTAAGTTTTACGGCTATTCCACGTCCGGGCCATAATCTAGCCTTGTTATACACGACTCATATTTCAGATTGAAAGGCTTAAACATCAGGCTAGTTATAATCGCACAAGTTTTCCACCAGAAATTTTAAATAGAAATAGCGATTCATGCTTAGGGTTAGGGCTAGTCTCAGGATTTGGGTAGGAAACTTTATGCGAATTATCTCTCAGTCATCAAAGTTTATATGGAATAAGTGCCTAAGTCATATTGCTTCTTCTTCTTCTTCTTTTCCAATAATGCACATATCCTCTTGCGAGTAATGTCGTGCATGGCAGAGGTGCATGAAGTGCCAGGAACAACTGTTGAACTCCAGACACTTGCCTGACACTTTTGTTTAATTTGTCACTGTACACATATACTTAATATCGTAGTTGCTTGCAAAGTTTAATATTTTACTGTTGGAAGTTTTGTTTTACGTTGTAGGTCCAGCGTTGTTGTTCGAGCGATATGTTTCAACGCAGTCACTGCCACGTCGCTATTATGCATGCTCGGCATGTCGAAGTCGTAAAGACTGCCAGTTCTTTCAGTGGGCTGATCAACAGAAGTCTCAGAAGCATTCTTTGGCTGACCATCAAGAACAAGAGGCTTTATGCCAGCAATTGCATAAGGCATCTTTCTCTAGGCAAGAATTTTTTGATATTCTATGTTTTTACAGTAAGTTTAAATGTAAATCAGTGTCATCTCAGAAATTCAGGATATTTATATAATTTGTAAGCCTGCAGTGTGATTAGGTAGTGCTGGAGGCACTTTTTTATGTTGTTTTTTGTGTTCACGTATGTGTCCGTCTGTCGGTGATGATTGTGCAATATTAGCGATGTGCATTATCTGGTAATGGATTTCCACCGAACTGTTGTCATTGATGCATCTTGGAACTAGAAGGCACTCACGAGAGTGCATATCTCTGCCAAGTGAAGTGATTTAAACACAAGGAAAGGGGAGGGAGACAGAAGAGCCACTTTGCTGCAGGGGAGGGAGGGAAATGTAATAGCCAGCATTGCTGCTAGCACTGTTGGTGCAGTGATGTCATTGCTATTATTAGTCATCGTGTACACACACAGAACGACGGACACACACACGGAACGACTTACAGAACGACCAGTCTCCTGATTTCCTCCAGTGTTCACTACGTTCACAGTTGGCAGAGATAATAAAAGATTTTGAACTGTTCTGTCAGATGGTCAAAGTTTAAAGTTGCTCCAAGGTCAAATATGCCAAATATGCTTATGTTGCTTGATCATCTAATGGTCAGCGTGTTGGACCCAGTGATTGTGAGGTCAGGGGGTTGACTCCCAGCCAGTTCACTATGAAGTAACAATCCTGGACACACCACAGCCTGTCAGTTTGATACCTTAGTTTGGGAACCCTGCCAACTAAGTAATCATATCAAAAATTGAATCAAACTCTTTTGGGGTTTCTGTGATGTTTCCAATGTACATTGAGCACTGAGCAGGCAGAAGCATACAGTGTATGTTGAGGTAAGCCATGTGCTTAATTGTGGAATATGCTACATTGGTATTTACAGACTCAAGAAGATTCGTCAACTCAGCAGCTCCAATCGACGATTTTGTAAAACATGCAGCAGTCTGCTGATGCCTGATGATGCTGATGATCACAGTGGTCACAACATCATCAGTTCAGTCAGTGACAGTCAATTGCGCACTCCAACACATCTTTTGCAGTCACTGTCCAACAACAAAACAAATGCTGTGAGTGATGTATATGTATCTGTAGTTGAGCAGTATCAGAGTAATGATGGTGAGATAATTATCATCAGTAAGATCGATGACAACAGCAAGAAGCATTTGCAGAGCAGAAACATTTGCCGTGGTGATCGTCATTTCAGAAGCTGAATTTGGTTGGGGATTGGGATCATGTTCAGATTGCCATCAAAATCCAGTTGGTTGGTCCTTGGGCCATGCCCAACCCTGCAGAGAATGGCGTCAGACTTTGTTCATAACTGTAACTGTTGGAGTATTGGTGCAGACACACAGCCAAATGCACAGACAGACTCAGGTGAAACAACTGCCTTTTTCAGTAAAGGTAATAATGGTGATATTAAAATAATAATGAAACAAAAAAGTAAAATTAGCAGCAATAATAGTAATAGTTTTTATTACTGTTATATTGCTGTACGGTAACAATAAGTGTAAAGCTTGTAATTATTATGATTATTACAAGGTGGTAGAAATGTAGATCATAATATTTAATTATAATGCACTTGTTTTTTGCTGTTGTACTGTTTGTAGCAATATCTGTTCTCAGAAGCAACAACTGATTTTCTTGTAAACTTGATCATTACACTACAGAAACGCAGAGTACTCTGTGTTGGCACACCACGGTAAATGTTTGCATTTGTGATGCATGATCAGAAATGTTCGTACTGTTACATATTATGGTGCGCAATGGATGCAAGGTTTCTGTTTGTGAGTTAGTTGAATTTACAAATAAGCTTTTTTATGACATTTTTACGCGCAAAAGCAGCTACTGCTTTTGCGTGTCTTAGCCATCACAATTCTGTCTGTCTCTTTGTCACATGGGTGGATCAGTCAAAAATGGTGCAAGCTAGGATCACCAAATCTTCACCATCGGCTGTCTGGAAGACTCTAGTTTCAGGATCTGTAAAGCTTTTCTATAAATTCAAAAGGGGTCATTCCAAACGAGGGCACTCAGTGAGAGTGGTGTGGGAAAAATTTGCGATTTTTGGCCAATAAGTCACTGTATCTCAGTAACGGTGCGAGATATGGCCTAGGTTACTATTATTCACTAATAGGAATTCGTACAC
>Ga0209454_1001907_pt1 | contig 13669 bp, 6 predicted proteins | sample WorMetHERISLAND1_2_FD_187400 | JGI IMG/M metagenome (GOLD analysis project Ga0209454, IMG submission 187400) | Marine gutless worms symbiont microbial communities from Max Planck institute for Marine Microbiology, Germany - Olavius geniculatus... | ecosystem: Host-associated > Annelida >...
CTCGGGGACTGTCCTTGAGGTTAAAGACAGCCTTTGAAAACACATTTTAGCACAATAGCAATGTAGCACTGCAAGAGACGTAAAACAATTACACTTATTTCCTTGTTTACCGTATAGTCTACTACGGTGGTGTATTGGACTGTAGTCTAAAATACTCAGGTAGCCTCGGCAATTCATTCGCCGAGTAACTTATTCGAGTATTTAACAATTTTCTCGGCCAGCACAGCACTAATAGTTGACTCGACGCTCCAACAGGCGAAGACGATTTGATATTCGTCTCAACAGAACGAAGACGCCACTCAGCATTGACGGAGAGTTATGCTGCCCACACATATGCGACGAAAGATTAAATAAGACTAGCTCAACAACAACCGTAAAACAACTTATTTGGTTTTATCGTCGTAAATATGGCAATCTTAGCGACAGAATACAACTTCTACGCAAGTGCGCACTTCACATCTGAGACGCAATGCGATGCGACTCGGCTGGGTATAAGTTTGGGTCTCTCATGCGAACGTTCGCAGTACAATTGTTCTGCAAGTTCTTCTGCAAGTTCGCAAAAACGTGCAAAAAAACCTGTATTCAGCTGCAATTGTTTCGCATACGAAAAATTTTTTTTTTGCACTACTGTTTCGTTGTTTACGCGCGACAGCTATGCTAAGCGCTTCTTGGCTACCGTCGAGGCGTACGTCTGTGTGTCTGTCTGTCACACCATCAAGCCCTATCAAGTTGGGACCACAAACTCTTCACTGTGGCGATCCCTTGTTTTCTGCGACAAAGATGCACACAGTTGCCGCTGGATGAAAGAATTCTCCTAGAACGATGGCGTCAAAGAGGGATACCCGTACGCAATCGCTTTTACCGCAATTAGCTTGTTTAGCATGAAAACTATTGCAGATAGACCTTGAACGACCTTGAACCTCAAAATAAAGCGTTTTAGTGAATTTTTCGCCATGTTTGGCTGCAGTGCACATTCCAATAGCAAACTGCGAAAAATGGCTGCAGATAGGCGAAAAAATAACCTGCGTAAGAACTTTTCAGCACTAAACGTGGTTTTTAGCAGTTTACATTTCTACCCCCTAGGATTAACGAGTCCTCAGTACGGGGCGCAAATTTGGCTACTTCTTCGCAATGCGCGATTTTTGCTGCTATCTACTAATTTAGCGTAAAAAACTGTTGCAGATAGACACAGGCTTCCTGCTTATCGTAACAAGCACTGCAGCCGAGGTTTCCGGAGATAACAACACTGAATGAAAACCTTGAAATCCAAAAAGAGTTGTTTTTACTGATTGTTTATCGAGATTTCAGTTCAGTAGATTGCGTCGAAATTACTGGAGATAAACCAAAAAACCATGCGTATATGACATTTTTAGCATAAGACGTAAATTTTAACCGTCTGGGCCCACTAGTACTTGGATGGGTGACCGTCAACAGACGGGTAAACCATCTCGGTATGTAGCCAGTCGCCCAAATCAACTCAGCCTGGCCATCCCTCCGAGGGTAGGCACAGGGATTAACAGCGAACGCTGAGATGCAAATATGCACACTGCGCAATTGCACTAGCTGCCTATCTGTGATTTCGCAGTGTAAGCTGGTGTCTGGTTGAAAGCTAACAAGAGAGAGATCGGTGCCGCCTTAAAAAACTTAACGTTTTTGCTATTCTGTCGCAGAGCTCATACGATGCAAGTGCGGCAGAAAGATGCGACAAGGCGACGACGTGATACTACTGGGTTTGCGTGGCAGACAGATAAACTATTCATATGCTTAGGCGTGGACAACCTGCGGTTACGTACACGAGTAACGAATAACGGTCGTTGATTGCATAATAGCATCTTCCCGTGAGCATTAGTCAAGTCTATAGGCAGTTAGCCTGGCAGTTGATCGAGAGAAAGAGAGAAAAATAGCGCTCAGACGAAACACGACAGACGTCGTTTTTACACAGCAATCGATTGTTGTCGTCGTCGTTCTTGTTGTCTCCGGAGAACAAGAAAAACGACCACAACAATAACACCGCCAGAAGACCTTCTGGATCCGGAATGTTCTGCGGACAATTACAGAAAATAACTGAAAACATTTTTATTGTCGTTGCACTAAAGTTTTTCACGAGATTAGGTTATACAAATTTACTTTTAAATTGCCGTTGACACTTGTTGTTGAAAACAGCCTACATTAAAATTTTCGTGCTTCATACTTATGGCAGTGGGTGTCAAAGGCATTGACACAGTGTGGCGATGTTTTCGAGCTTGTGACGAGATGAGTAATTTAGTCGTGGTGCTTTACAGTTGTTTACGAGCAGGATGCGTGCTCTGTGAGCTGATGACGTGCACTGACTGACTATGGCCTATAGCTGTAAGCCGCCGTAGACAAGATTAGCTCCAACGATCTCATGTAAACCCTGCGGCCTAAGCAAAAAACACGTAAATGGATAGATCACGCAGTTACCATCCGTAGAACATAGCAAATGAAAAGAATAATAGGGACGCAAAGAACTCTATGCATATATACAGTAGTACGTAGTAGGCCTACTTGTACGCCTACTAGTACTTGGCAGTGACTGAGTGCGGCTCACAAGCAGTCAGCACCCAAGATCGCTAGAAACTAGGCCTAATACAGTACAACTGGTTGACATTGCTACAGTGTTTTACAGTAAGTGTTCCAGAAACATGTCACAACGCCACTGACTGCTTTAACCAACTAGGCCTACTCCTTCCTCCAAGCCCTTTTCCTTAAATGTAACTTGCGACTTCGAGGTCATACCTATTCGCTTCCACTTCTATGAAGAGTTTTGTGCATACGTAGGCCTATGTTGTTTTGCCTATACGACTGTTACTTTACATAGGCCTATTACGAACATATAGGGGCCTAACGCTTGTGCAATTGACACTTGCAATAATGACAACTTGCTTACTTGCTTACTTACTTGCGCTCGTTGGAAGCTGGAAGGTTGCTTCATGGCTGGAGATGAGGCCGTAAACAAGATTAGCTTGTACGTGCGTACAGTACTGTACGTGACAAGTCTCCATGCAGTACATTTCCACATATCTACAGTACCTCGTCGCTGCACTCGCTACCTGTGTCCAATCATTACACTTCAATGTACAGTGTGCGCAACCTGTGCAAAAACATTCCCCTATAAACTGCGCGTTTTCTATTAAACATGTAAAAAGTAAGTAAAAATCGGTGTAAGATGTAAGGAGGTGCTACTTTTTTTGTATCACAATCATAATTTCACTTCATTCACTCGTTCACGTGAAGAAAATAAAACATTCCAAAGATCAGATAGTTATAATTTTAAAAATTGGGCCAAATACTGTACTAAAATTCGTCCGGTATGTGCCGCGAATTCTCCACTATAAACTACATTAATTGGGCGATAAGATTTGCTACATTTTTAGAGATATGCCCATTTTTATAGAAAATTGTTTTTGTAGCACCTTGCATATGCCGACCTTTCCTTGTGTCTTGCTTCACAAAAATGCAGCAAGTGGCGTCGCTATCTGCAAATTTTAGCTTGTTAAAAATGGTTTGCAAAAATTACAATATTCTCAATTTTACAATATTTAGGACTATAAGTCGCCTATTTAACAGTAATTTACTGGATTTTTATAGTTAAATTTGGTGAAAACTATTGTGACTTGTTGTTTCTCAGCACTTTTCATTAGCCGTGTCATCACCAAAGATCACACTTGCTGCAGTTCATGGTCTAGTTACAACCTTTTAATTACCAACACTTTCTTTTTGTTGAGGTGGAAGAAAGTCGTAACTGCAAATTTTCGCAATAATAATGATCGTTTTAAAAACGATTTTGTCTAGTTTTTGCATTCTGCTGAAAAGTATGGCTTTTCTCATTGCCACCTTTTAAATGTGTTAATTAAATTTGTGCGTATTTCCGCTTTGCGCCGTTGTCCGCGCTTGCACTCGAGTGCATAGAAAAACGACATAACTCGCAAGTTACGTCCTTCTTGCACGACAAAATAATAACTATCAACGCCGTTCGTGATAAAAAACAGAGACAATCGCGTTTTAAGCGTTTTATTTAATAACCGTGCACATTTATTTACCACAAACAACTATGTTAACAATCAAACACTATTGACTTTACAATATTGAATTTTATAGTGCAATGCAGTTCTTCAGTACGAAACACGTTTTTCGGCGATCATCTCGGTTTTTGGTAAATTGACCTTTTACCAATACAGCGACGATTTGTAAACTTGTCGCCAGTTGTCTTGTTTCACTAAACAGAAAGAACTATTGATCTGTTGCCTGACTCACTGCATCTATGCTCATCGCAAGTCCCGGACAGAATCCCCCCGGGCCCTCGGGACAAAAATCCTCTGAATAAACTATATACCGATTCTTTTTGCCGTATACAAGACAAAATCCCCGGAATGTGAAATGTTATATATAGTTGTATATGTCGCTGTATTTTAACTATACATTTGGCAGTAACGATCGTCCGTAGCGGGAAAGGGGATATTATTGTTCGGGGTATTTTGTCCGGTTTCTCGCGTTTCAGGGATGAAAATTCGTCGTTGCTGCTTGTCTGCTGGGGTTTAAACTAAACGAGCATAGATTAACATATCACACCTGCGAGGGTCTTTTGTTGCTACCCAGAAACTATGTTGCAATGGCCGTCGCAAAACAGCCCGTGTAGCAGATTCTTCACGACAGCCGCGGATAAGTAGCCAAATTAGTCTTGTGTGGCATGACCCTGCAGTGGCGAGATATCAGTCACATTTTACGTGCAAAGACAAAGCTAATTAAAATTACTGGGTGTGCAGGACAGACACGTCGCTTTATCAGAGCAAGACTACTCGCTAAGAACATTCAATATAAGTTACATGTATTTATTATGCTGCCGTCATAACCTATTATGCGTTTACAGCCGCAGGAAAAAAATTTAGTTGAATTTTGTTGAAAAGATTCCAGGCAGCATTATCAAAAAGCTCAGATACTGTTATATGCCTAGTATTAGCTGAAAAACCATAACGACGATTGCGCTTTCCTGAAGAATGCAGTCTCCGAGTGACTGCGTTCCAAGGCGACTGTCCGTGCAGTCCGTAGCTGGATGGGCGCAATCAACTGATGATCAGAGGAGCAGAGACCAGACGACACCGTGCGACTGACGACGCTTAATTGCGGCTCTTATCTGAGCGTCCAGTGCTAGTGCATATGCTGGACTTGGCCGCCTCTGACTCTGCTGACGATATTTCACGTCTCTAATCACGCTAGTTACATTGGCTGGCGCACGCACTTAGGCCTACTCAGACTGAGAAGATTCCGATTTACGACTTGTTGCCAGTCGCTATCCCACATTTGTTTCAATGTCTGTTTTTCTTCCACAGCTGCCCTCTAGTGTCAGCTCAGGTTGTAAGTAAGCAAACATTAATACTGCAGTCAAATGGGCTGCTTTTACTCTAAGTGTGTAGTTGAGCAATGAAATAACGTGATTGGATGGATTATCGGAGTTCAGTTCCATGGCTAAATTTAGATTACTTTAAAATAGAGCTGTAAAAGCGTTAATTTTTAACGCATGCGTTAACGCGTTAGTAACGCATCATTATTATTGTTGATATTGTAGGTGGACTACATCAAGAGGGTGACTAAAATTTCGACCGAGGAACTCGCGGCTGTGTCGCAGGACCGTGACAGTACTGACAGAACGGCAACAAAACAATTCTTAATTACTTGAATATTATTCGATTGTTAAATAAAGGTAGTTTAATAGAATACTGGAACACCTGCTTCACAGAATTAAGTAAATTTACGTATGTGCATTAATTTTTTTTAACGCGCGTTAATTCTTTAACGCGTGAACGCGTTACGTTAGCGCGTTAATAAGACAATTCTATTAGACAGAGCAGGAATAAATGATAAGAACGAGACGAACTTGGCTGATTTTCTAAACGAGTGTAGCAATCAGTGTTATGTGAGCAACTGTAGTTCGTGTGAGTTTTCGGATTATTAGGCTTACTATGTATGTTTTAACGGGCAGTTCTATGAGCCATTTGGGGCTAATGAATGGTCACCCGATACTAGACAACGTCTTGATAATAATATCACTGGAAAACTGGGAAGCAAGATGACAGTTTTAGTACGTAAGTAAGTAAGTAAGTCTACATGTAGTTATAGCTTTGCCGGCGACACCTATATGCAAACTGCAGGGGCAGCGTTGTCTGTCTCACTCTGTCGCCATACGATGAGTTTCATGCAATTTGTGTCGCATTCTTCAAGCGGCACAAATCCTCGGTTTACCACCATCATACTGGTTTTCAAACCTCAGCATTGTACTTGACGTCAAATAAGCTTATGTTAATAGTGTTCGTGTTCTTGAAATAAACAAACAAATAAATAACAAAATTGCCGAGCGTTGCTCAAGGCTAAGTACTGCCCGCGGGTAGTCGCAGTATATATATAGTGTACATAAAAACAAACCTCTGTGACCTTGACCTGTTGATCTTTGATTTTATTTTTTAAAATCAATAAAGTTTCAGAGGTTGTCGAGGTGCATGTTCGTGCAAAGTTTCATCAAGTTCTTGAGTTATCGAGGTCTCAGAGAAAAAAAACTCGCGACAGAAACAATAGGGTTACTGTGGTCGCTACCGCGGGCAGTAATAATAGCAGTAGACGTACCCAACGAGTGCGGCTCGAGAAGTAGAATGGCCAGCGCACAGAATCTGATGAGATTAGAACAAGTTGTCAGCGACATGATCGCGTCAATCTGAATTCACCGACAGAGTCAGTCGTGTGTCTAGACTGTGTCTGGTAGATCAGCTGAGCGCAAACGACGACCGTACGCGCATCGCTGGTAGGCCTACTGCAGTAGCAGCAACTGCTACAGTCTACAATTTGTGCACAGAGCTTGCTGCTGCTGCGCGTACTGAAGTCTTAACGGTCTGCAAGGCTTCGTTTGTGATAGGCTATCAGTACTGCGCGGTATAGCGTACCTGCAGCTATCGTATTCACAATGGCAGGAGGCCTACGCTGTCCATTTGCAAGATTCTAAAAGTTACAACAATATCAAATTGCTGGGCAAAAGATCTAATGCGTTTCTCGGCCTCAAAATACTCGGAAACTCGTACATTAGGCGAGCTTACGACGCTCCCCAGACACTCAGACTTCATCAAGTGTCAGCTGCAGAGGTGGTGCGCTTCGAATTGCTCCTCATTTTCGGCGCCTCGATTCACAATACCATTACTTCTTTTGTATTAAACGCTGTCGGTCTGTATAATCTAAAGAATACGCCAATAAAAAAGAATCCTCTAGAAAAAGTTTCTGTATTTCAGCAATGAAAGCATGAAATTAGCCAAACGTCTGCGTTTAATAAAAATGTGATTATTCAGACAACACATTAGAAAATTTTTTATTAAAACAGCTGATGTCGTTCAGTGGACTAAGTAATGTGTTTTTTTTGCTTCATGAACATTTCCGAAAAACTACTCGAATTCTGCATAAATTTTCGTCAGAAGTTTAGTCGTTCCAGCGCGAGCACACGCTCTGGTTTTTCTCAGAAAAGCTCTTTTTGCCGTTATAGCCCAAACCCCAACTAAAAAGGTACAGATCGTCAATTTGTATAACGCATTACGCGTACAAGTCTCTAATGCGCTTTTGTCACTGACCAGAGCCGCCGATCGCACAGCCACCGCGTACAGCCTGCAGACACAGGCTGGCGCAGAGGCCGGCCAGGCAGCCTCAGTCAGCTTTAAGGTCCCCGCCTTTCGTAACCCATATAAATGAGTTACTACTCATTTAACCGACCCCGGAAGGATGGCAGGCTGAGTTGGTCTTATTGGTTGACTGATAGTGGACACTTTACCCACAAAGTGGTCAAACAGCCATCCGTCAGTCTAGCGCAAAATAGAGAAAGTGTTTGCACGCGATTTCTTGTACAACATGCTGTACACTTCCACAGCAAATCAAAGTCTGAAACACCCTGACGCGCGGTACGGTACATAATGTTTGTACGACTGCCCACCACAACAAGTCGTACTGGTACTACTAATTTCACTACTTATTTCTGATCTTATGCAAAAAAATAAACATAAAACGTGCAATAGAATGATCAATCTTTAACAAGCGGAATTTCGGACTTTGGTGTTTACTGCACATCGAAAATTCGAAATCAAGAGGGCATAATAAAAACACGTGGGTAAAGCAGCAGCATGTCGAAAACAGTATTTTTCAATGATAAAAGCATTCCTACAGATTCCGACACAGAATCAGCTAATGGCGCTCCATAGCATTATACGCTGCGTATACATTAAACATTAGCGAGAGATGTGACGTGAACATTACTCTCCATGGATAGAGATAAAGTAAGCTTGTAGAGTATAGTCTAGCACTAGAGTGCCAGTCTGCCCTCTACTCAAATCCTCAAAGTGTATGTTCTTTTGACGCGATCAGTTGCGACGCTGATGGGCTTTGTCTATGCATTAAAGACCGGTCTCCACTACTTCGATTTGTTTTGGGTTTGCTGTAATCCCTCGATTTGATGGGGACAGACTGGCGTTTTTTGCCCGATGGTTTTCATCGAATGCAACAGTGAATGGAGACCTAGACCCTAACAAAATCAGACAAACAGAAACTTGAGACTGCCGATGCTTGCGAAGGCTCCTTGGAATACGCTGGTATGACTTCGTGACAAATGCGTCAGTGATGAACCAGACCCAACAGTGAAACATCTGCAGCAGAATCTGCGTCAGACGTATCGCGATGTTTGGCCACGTACGAAAATAAGTAAGTAATCTTTTATTAAACAACGGTCAAACGCCATTGCAAAACAGAAAATAACATAGCAAAATCGGTACAAAAAAGTAAAATGAAATGAAGTGAAATGAAATGAATCGGTTCCTGCGTACGAAGCACTTTCTCTGGCAGTCAATACCCGTGTAGGTGACCGACCCGATGACAGGCCGGACTGGAAGCGTCCGCGTGGTCGTCCTCGACATACATGTACGTGGATCCGGCGTGCAGCTAGATGTCGACGTCGAGCTCACTGCAGATGCTGGCTGGGACATGACCGGTGATTGTGATGTCTGGAGGGCGCAACTACCCATCTCCGTTCAAGCGGTTCAGTGAATGAGTGTGAGAGTGAATCAGTATGCCACCAGTCCTGGTAACACGATGTACTCTTACGCAGACCTTGCCGTTTCTTACTGGCTGTAATCATTGGCGATCAGTGCTCATTTTGTCTATCCATGGAGGGATGGCCAGACTCAGTCGGCCTGGGTGGTTTGGTTGAATATAAAGACGGTATCACCCGTCTCGGTAGTCGGTACTAACTTGGTTCAACGTCGAGTAACTTCGTTGATGCGATCAACGATGTTAGCGTGAGGCTAAGCCATCGCCGTAACTGGGCGAAAACGCAACAAAGTACCGGTGCGTCTTTTCCACAAATGTAGCACATGTGTGTGTTCGTATTTTTATTTGCGAGCAAGAAGAGACGTAAAAGTCGCGGGTTCGATTGCGTTAGACAGAAAGTTCCGGGAGCACTGACAAATGCCAAGAACGAACAAGAAATCTGGGCTAATGCGTATGAGACGCGCGAGAGCCTATAGCAGTTTCTGTTCGCAGATAATCTTGGTCTGTCTCAGTCTACTTTTCTGCAACAGAAAATCGCAAAAAATCACTAACAATCCTTATTTTGGGGGTTCAAGGTCATTCAAGGTCAACGATGTTGACATTTCTAAGAAGCTAATTGCCAGTGCTTGTTATGATAAACAGCTTGTCTGTGCCTATCTTTGACACCCGCTTGCGCAGGCTTTCTTGGATTTAGGAGTTTAGGACTTACACTGCTAAAATCTACATTCAATGGCGAAAATTTTGTACGCAGGTTTTCTCGGTAGGCCTATATCCCCAGCCATTGCGACACAATTCACTCTTAAAATGTGTGTCGCAGCGCGAAATCGCGACTAAAAATCCTCAATTTTGAAAGTTCAAGGTCATTCAAGGTCATCGATTTTGACATTTTAAGAAGCGCGTCGCCAGTGCATGTTATGATAAGCAGTCTGTCGGTGCCTATCTGCAACCATTTTCACGTTAGAAGGGCTAATAACGGTAGAATAACGCCTTTTAAGGTGGTGCCTCTCTTTTCTTCCCCTCGTTCGTGGGGACTCCCTTCACCCAATGGCATGAAATTTTGTTACGAAATACTAGAGACTCTATGCTATCATACGGTAAAAACCAAAAGTCTCTATCTTACTTAAATAATTCGCATTCATGTCGTTTCGTTGCGTGGAAACCAGACTTGAGTAAATGGGAAAAAAGACAGACGGCGCATCTTCGCATACAGTACATGCAGTGACTGAGTGGGTATAATAAGATCTCACATTGTCTGCTGGCATCGGTAAGCTTACAGTGACTGCTGACGACGTTTTCCAGTTGATCGATCAGAACATCATTCGGCTAGTCGGACAACAGAACTATGTAGAGAGCTCAGAGCTATAGAGTTGCAGAAGAATGCAATTTGTTGCTTGTCGAATTAGTTCAAGACGTGATGAATTGACCGCTGCCAGCAGACAATATGAGATTTTATTACCCACTACCTACCAACCAGCCAGACATCCCTGCGGACTGCACACTCATCGCTCTCAAACGCCACTTCTTGCTTCTTGGGCTCCATCACGGTCTAAAATGCTTAGTGGCATAACGGCTAGGGCGTTGGACTTGCGATTAAGAGATCGTAGTTTCAACTCCAGGTTAGGTCGCTATGAGTGACTGTGTTATTTGTGGTATACGTCAACAGGCGAAGAAAGTGTTAGTAGTTAGTTAGAAACTAAGATGAGTTGCATCTACGACGTTTTTCCGCGAAAAGGCTGATGAAATGCGCCGAAATGCAATAAGGTCGTAACAGACAAAGTCCACGAATAAACGTCGGAAATAAAATGACATGTTAGATAGGCTACAATGCATGCAGCTAGTGCTAACTATGGAACTGGTACGGAATAAAACATGCATCAGTGAACATGTGTCCATTCACTTCATCATTTCTCGTTGCTTTTCTGCGAGTAACCTGCAAACACGGAAACAGTTCGGTAGCAGAAAGACAGGGGCATGAGAGACAAGACTGCCCTCCACTATTAAGCCTACCTTGCGTAGAATTATAGTGCTGGTAAATGATGATTTACTAAATGCTGCGGCGCATGTCGGATCGGTCACGTCGATAATAACGCGGTTATTACGACATGACATACTACAGAACAGCACCAGTTGGTAATCACCGCAGGCGCAACCGATCTACTGTCAAGATATTATACAGCAATACTACCGGATACCGAACATTTTACTTCCGTCCGTTTTTTTCCTGTTGACCAATATCTTACTAAATCAAAATGACTGTCGAGGTAAAATTCATCTGTTATTGTAACCGAATTATATGTAATCAAATTTCACTTGTTAATAGACATACGTAAAGTTAAGGGCGACGAAAAAAGCAGGACCTGTATAATTGTAGGACTGTGATAATGACGGACCAAATCGCAAGCCTGTAAATTGCAACACCTTAAAAATGAAGAACCAAATTATAGGGGCTGGAAAATGCAGATGCAGAACCGAGTCATTTTTCGACGCCGGCTGATCAACGTCCGTCATTATCCTGGTAACGCAATTTCCAGCTTTGCGATTTGGTCGTCACTTTTGAAAGTGCAAGATCTGTAAAATTGCATAACCATGATAATGACAAACCAAACCGCAAGGGATGAAAAATGCAGCACCGAGTCATCTTTCAACGAGGGTTGATCAACGTCCTTCTAATGGTATCGCAAGTTCCAGTCCTGCGATTTGGTCCGTCATTTTTAGATCGTGCATATTCAGCGCCCCCGTAACGTCGATGGCGAGAACGCAAACCGCTGTCGCCGGCGTGCGAATATGTCGATCTATTCGCAGTCTTGTTCGTCGGCGCCAGTGTTACAGTCGTCAAATCCGTCACAGACGAATCTCTCGCGAACACAGTTGCCGTCTCCACAGCTCTGATATCCCGGCAGACACGCCGACCCTGTCAGATCATGCACCAGCCGTGGGGCAGGGATGTACTAAACAAAACTTTTTCAAGACCATAACGAATATCAAGATCAAGATTTTGTTTCTAATCCACACCGAAAGTATTGTTATACTCGGAGTCTGCACTTATTTTAGTTAAATTGTCGTAACCTCCTGTTTTCATCGTCAACCGGCGGTTGATTGGTTAGTCACCAATGCACGTGAGTGTCGTCAACCGATCGGTTGTCAACCGATTCGGTGGGTCACTGTCAACCGACGGTTGACGGCCAGTATATAAGGCTGTCGTAGTTACAGCCAGGGTAGTCTGTTGTCAGTCAGTTAAACTGTGGTTAGACGTTAGTCCGTCATGGGTTAGTTCGTCAGAAAGTAATTGTTTAGTCGTGCGAGTTCGTAATCTGCTAGACTTAGTGACTTGGCTGTTCTCAGAGACAATATAAAGATGAGCTAAAGTTCTGATGCTGAGCTTTGATTCAACGATTAATACTGTTTTTATGTTGTTTTTTGAAAAAAAAAATGACTGTCGTCAAAGATCGTTCTGCTGACTATGAGATCGGTCGTCTAAACGACCGATCTTCCACTAACTGCACCGAACACCGAACATTGAGAGATCGCGGCATCTATTCGCCCGCAAGGCCATCGACCATAGTGGCCGCCCACGTCAACTCACTACAACCGAAATAACTTTGTCGCCGTTACAGAGGCGTCCGTAACAGCATATCAGTGTCAACGTTCACTTATGTCACAGCATTTAGAAAAAGTAAAAGCCAACGTTTGTTATGTTTGTACACAGTGTGCAAAAAAACCAGCAAAACCACAATCACCTATGTATATATTAATAACAAGTAATCGCAATTATAAGTCTGCAAGTGTGTGTGTCTTACCAACTGCGTCTTTTGATGTAATTATATTTTGGTGAATAAAAGAATGATAATGACGATGATAATGATGAAGGTAGAACAACGTACTGCATCCGGTCTCATCCGAGCCGTCCGGACAATCTTCTGTTCCGTCGCATCTCCAAGCCATGACACAGTCTCCATTCAGACACTGATACATGTCGTATGGACACACTGCGGTGCATACATCACACACAAGCTCAGTTCTAATAGACTTAGTACATGTATTGCCCGTCCGTCTGTTCGTCGATCTGTCTGTTTGTCTGTCTCTCAGTCAACAATTAATTGTTTTTAGCTGTTTTAGTTTGATCACACAAGCAATAAAGTTGCCACATCATGTACTCTTTCGTCTTATAACTGTGTCATCAACTGACTCAAACACGACAACATTAATATGACGATTTCAGCAATAATAAACTTTTTATTGCAGTGTCAACAAAAATAGGCCTACTCACAATCTCTTTTCTTGCTCACTTTCGCTTGTAGCCAACTCGGTAGTGAATATGAATACACTTCCTCTGCAAGCAATTAAAACGATAATGCACGCACCATGCAAAGAACTTTTTTGAACTGTTACAACCAGCAACTAGAAAGCAGTCATAGCCCGCAGGTACCTCCGCCAAGGCAATGTTATTCGCCAGGTGACGTCACCATATTCACTTTGCCAGCGGTTCCCTTATGCCCCCTTTAACGCAATGGTAACGAAAATTTCAAAGTAATCCAGAATCCAGGATTCCTGCCGGATCACCCCCAAAATTGAATCACTGGTAGTT
>Ga0209454_1001908_pt1 | contig 13668 bp, 10 predicted proteins | sample WorMetHERISLAND1_2_FD_187400 | JGI IMG/M metagenome (GOLD analysis project Ga0209454, IMG submission 187400) | Marine gutless worms symbiont microbial communities from Max Planck institute for Marine Microbiology, Germany - Olavius geniculatus... | ecosystem: Host-associated > Annelida >...
TCGCAAACGGTGCTGACAGACTTGCTGAATAGCTGCCCTGTGTTGATGGCGAGCTTCATCTGGTTCACTGATGACTAACTGTTGAAGTTTTACCATTGTAGCCACAAGAACGCCCAAAACAATCACTTTCACACACTTGTGGGAATAGCTTAACTTTTGCACTTTCCAGCAAGACAGTGCACCAACAAGCACCGCTTGCGAGATGGTTAAGTTTTTGGATCGCAAGATGTCTGATTTTATGCTTTCATGTTGCTTAGTACTGATACAATAAACATTTTTCATCAGTGAACAAGATAAAGTTCGCCATCGAAGCAGGGTAGCAAATGACAGAACCATTTAAGACAAGCCAGTTTGTACTCGCGACACATTATGACGTCAGCATTACATTACAACTAGCTAAGAACATTTCACTAACAGCCATATCTTGTCCAAATATTTTGAATTATGTTTCTTCAGCTACATCCAGTAAAAATTGATTGAATTACGAAAGAAAGAAAAAGGGCGTTATTTATGAAACACCGTGTAGTTTCATTTTTCGCTGATGCAATTGTTAAAATCGATCGTTACAGGTCTGCTGTCTCGGATCATGGTGAGAAAGATGGGTCGGCGGGCGGCTGCAGACAGCAAACAGACGGTGCCGGTGCTGGTCAAAGTTTCCGACGGCGAAGGAGCGAGTAACAACATTGACGACGACGCCGACATAACGGAGGCGGTCGAGGCTGACGCAGCGCGCGAACAATTTCCGTTCATCTTTAACTTACTTCGCGGGCATGCCATCAGCGCCCAGCCGCAGCCGTCACTCGGCCAGGTCAGCGGCGCAGACAGCCGCAGAAGCAAAACATCGCCACATCATCATCATCATCAGCAGGAGCAGCAGCAGCTGCTGCTGCAGCAGCAGCAAGCACGCAAACCAGCTGTCGCTCCGTGTCGTCAACATCAGACCACACCTTCCGCCAGAGGTACACTACACGTCTACTACAAACATGCTCTCTCATGGTCTCTTCCTGGCTGAGCATGCTTCAGATGTCTGCGTTCTTTCTCGACGTTTTCGAGCTTTGCAGTTACAGTAGGCTACGTCTGTATTTCCAACGTTCTGCGGCGTGATAGACCAGAGCGCATGTTCTGTGGCTCTGCAGTCTACAAGTTGACCGTTTATTGGGACCCCTTCTTCAGAGTATGGTCAAACTTCAACAAGTTGAAGACTCCTGACCAGTAGTGGTTGTGGACATGCCGGCAGTGCTGACTGCATAATGAAAACTCTTAAAGGATGTCCCGGTGCATAACGTGCTAATTAAAATAGAGAAGTGTCTCTGGCTCCTCATGGAAGGGTCGCGACTCCCTTTCACCAAAATCGGTGGAGTACCCGTTAGATGGTTCCTAAATTTAGTTTTAGTTTTTTTTTGTTTTACTTTTATTACACGGTGTAAAGGCGCCACATCATGGTTTATCTTACTTGCGATCAACAGGTTGCGGGTTCTAATTCGGGTCACGTTGCTGCCAGACAGCAACTCTGGAAAAGTTGTTTACACACGTGTGCCTCTGTCACCAAGCGGTATGATTTGGTACGAGTGAAAAAAACCCTGCACATTCTGGAAAATATGTGGTCCGTTATCTTCAGGCCAACTCAGCCTCCTACCCTTCGTGGGGCAGGAAATGAGTAGTAGCTTATGGGCTACGGGGTGAAGGCCTAGTGTGGCTGATTGAGGTGTATGTCTGCTAGCTGCAAACCGCGGGTCCAAATCCAATTGTTCGTTAACGCGAATAATGGATGGTCGCATAGTGCGCTGCAGTACCATTAGCTCATTGCAATCAGCTGCCACTTTCGAGATTGTCAAAGCGCTTCTAGCCACGAGTTAGCCTCATGTAAGAAGCGCTATAGCAGGTAGTGAACTTTAACCTTTACCTTTACCTTTTAGTGGACTCACTGCTTATAGCGACTTTAGGCTGAGTCTCCACTCTTTAGAGCTTCTAGTGTCTTCTCTGTGGGCCTAGTCCAAGGGAAACATCCTAAATTCTTGGTTGGCGGGTAATGCAAAAGTAACTATTTTTTAACAGAAAACATGCAATCTTGCTGAAACGGGGCGGCACAGACTACAAAGCGCGAGTTAATGTTGCCTTCTGATGTGTGTCATAAGCGCTCTCAAACTGATGACCTTGAATGACCTCTGAGCAAGATTTAAGGTTATTATTTGTATACTGTCCGTGTAGCATAATTGACGTAATGCGGTCTTATATATTCATGCCCGGTGTATCGTAGTGTGACGAGCTATTGCTGCCTACGCGCTCCAGCGAAATTCAATTATATAGTGCATCGCGCGGTTTCCTTGAGAGAGCGGGTAAGTAAGTAAGTAAGCAGTAAAAATATATATAATGCGTAAATTTTAAAATAGACCTCAAACGAGTTTGATATAGTAGTAAAACAGAAAAGTAAAAATGTTTAGATGGCACCTAAAAGCAAACAAAGAGTGTGCGTTGGTTTTGAGGTAGTCCGGAAAAGCGTTCGAATTGAGCAGATTGAATTTGACTGGCATTTTCAAACACACTTCTTCCAATACGTTGTCATTTTGATACACGTTACCTGTAGTCGTCTACAGAAGAAATGAAAGCTTAATTACTTGTGTATTGGTCGCGGTAGCTCGGTTTCATATTGTGTTATACCCCGTTTACATGAGGAAGCATACATGAAACAAACATGAAACAAACGTATTCAATATGCACGTGCACGACGTGTGCTCTAAGTTTGCTCCATGTGTGCTTCATGTATGCTTCCTCGTGTGAACGGGGTATTAGTGATGACCGACAGGTTTGGTTAGAAGTGCTATAGACACGTCGTGTTTTATGTACACGTAGGCTAGTTGTAGTGTCCAGTGTTGGGCTGGTGTCAAACACGACAGCTTTTGTTAACGGTAGCGGTTCTGTAAACAATCGAAACGTGGAGTCAGTCAACTGACGAAGACGCATCTGCGGCGATGTTAATGATCAATAGCTAGCTGTGTAGTCGCAAACGACGAAGAAAACCACCAGAAAAGCGCCAACGTCGCAAGCGTCCAGTCAGGGGTGCCGGAGCTATGGAGACAACAGGGGCAGCTGCCTCTACCCTTGTTGCACAGGGGCTGCGAGGGAGCAAAGAAATGCCTTTTGCAATGTAACTAGACTTAAACTTACTGAGCTACGTCTATCTGCATAATGTAAATTAACGCTTTTGTTTTTTTAAAACACTATTAGACATAGCCTAAGCCCACAATATTAACTAATTGTTTTTTTCTTTTTTCTTTTTAGTGCCAGTGCATTTCTGACACAATTAAGAATTAGTGTGTTGTTTGATTCGTTTTGCAGTAAAATTTTATTTACTGGCAAAAGTGAACGTTACTAAACCGCAGTAATTAACAGTGTTTGGTAAGATTTGAAATCAAACGATTTGAAATCGTGATTTTAAATCGATTTTTTGAATTGTGATTTTGATTTGAAATCATTTTAAATTACCTGATTTTGATTTTGAATCAATTATTTGGCGATTTCGATGATTTTAAATCGTCGTAAAAATGAAAATCAATTGGTGATCACGTCTCTATTTTTAGTCACCTTAAACGTTATGCGGCGCAAATGACTCGTCCTACTCATCTGGCCACTCGTAATTACTAATTAAGTTACGGTATATAAGCAACGTACAGTCTAAGTAGTTTAAACAGAGAGCAATGCAAAGCACTGAGATGTGAGGACTTGTGTGACCTAGGTCTTCTGCAGAGCCCTTAAGCAGCAGCGTCGTGGGTAAAAACAGCAGGCGGGGTAAAAAGTTGTGATTTTTTGACAGACACTGCAAGTTTTTGACAGAATTCTAACAAACAGTGTGAATTTTCCGACAGGGATGATAATAGAGCTTAAAATCTTATTTTTGTCACTAAACATACCCAAAATTGAAAATGAGGGTTTTTCAGTACCAAGTGGACGAATATATTTAAACAATTTTCCGACAACCCGAAATTTAAGGGGAGGACTTGTCCCATATGCCCATCCGCAGTGGCGTAGCCAGAAATTTCAATTGGGGGGCCTCGTTTTTCTTCCCTTCTTTCCCTTTCTTTCCCTTTCTTTCCCCTTTTGTCCCTTCCCTTTCTGCCCTCCCCCTTTTACCCCTCTCCTCTTTTTTCGTGCCCTCCCGTTTTTTTCTCCCTGTCTTCCCTTAGAAGTAGGACCTCTTAAAATCCAGCCAGGGGGTCTGGGGGAGCGTTGTGAGCTACCCCAGCGAGGTCTGGGGCGGAACCCCAACCGAAATAGAATTCGGTGCATTTTAGCTTCAAAAGATGAGCTCTGGTGGCAACAATTTTAATTATTTTTCCGAAAATAAACTAACCAAATTGGCAAATTTTGTGCAGTTTATACCTATGCTTATGTTCTGTCTGGAGGATTAGGGGGCCTGGGGCCCCTTGCCCCCTCCCTTGGCTACGCCACTGTTCTTCCGCCACGATGCTACTGCCTTCAAGTACGACGACGTGCCTCCCCTGTCCTTTGTGGTTTCCGGCGCCTCTGCGTCCAGTCGTTTTTTCCGACGGTAGGCAGCCATCTCGCAATAGAGCAGCACTCAAATCGAGATGGTTTTTTTTATCGTTGCTGGACGAAAGTCGCCGGTTCGCGTTAGCGGAAATGCCGTCACACGAGACAGATTTTCGTCGATGGTTACTGTTAATGACGAAATATTAACAGAAACTGTCATGTCTGACATGAGCGTTATGCTGATCGGTACGGTCTGCTCTTATTTCGTACAGTACGGACTGTACGGACAGACGACAGACAGCAGTTAACCAGCTGTTAACATAGACAGACCAGGTGATATCTTTCACATTGACACGTGTCCACGCAGACTCGCCTGTGAGCTGCAGACATGATCCATACTCGTGTAGCACACGCCTTAACACCATCAACAGATTGCGCCCTAACGAGCGTTGCAGTCCGTCTTGTATTGTCGTTATTGCCCAGCAATCCAGCTTAGCCTCCAATGGCAGATGCCACGAACGCGTTCTAGGACGAAATAATTCGAAACTTCCGAGGCTTCATAAAAGAAATTTACGTAATAGCAGACATGGATAATGGATATGTTATGGGTTCAGTTCATTCATGATACAATGAACATTTTTCATCAGTGAACAAGATAAATTTCGCCATCGAATCAGGGTAGCAAATGACAGAACCAGTTGAGACAAGCCAGTTTGTACTCGCGACACATTATGACGACAACATTACATTACAACTAGCAAAACATTTAACTAATAGCCATATTTTGTCGGGTCGAGTTGGACGGCTTAATTATACTTTTTGTAACAGTTTATCAAAAAAGGAAATTGAGGAATATCTGCACATTTGCACATTTTTTAATTTTACACATAACCACGGCCTCGAAGACTAAATTTAATAAAATTTACCAGAAGTATTGACACTGCGGTGTTGCGGTAAAAATAGTCGTTATGATTCGAGAGGAAGATTTTCTTCACGAAAGTATGCGCTCTCAATGAGTACTCAGGTACTGCACTGAAGACTGCACTGGATCAGCAACGGTGGAAGCATGGAATGCCACGGATTGCAGATTCCGCTAGGGCTCGTCGTGCATGTTCCACTGGTCTGACGCTCCGACTGCTAACTCTGTATACCTGTAGTCTTCAGCTATACTTCTGGTCTGCTGTGTCCAGTTACTGCGAGCCAAGTCTCACGTGGTAGACGTAATTTGCACGCATTTTTTGCAAGTGTTTGTGGTTTTTGCAGGCATATAAGCCACGCACGCGCTAACCGCGGGTGCTGCGGTGCGAGTTTTCTGCTGCTTGCATGGTGAATGTGGCGGGAAAGCTGCTGAACATTGCCGATCCGACGGGTTGATGCAGTCGTCAGTATCCATCAAGCGCTGTCAGAGTCAGACTGCATGTGCTCAGACCTCGGCGGCGGCCCTATTCTCTCTGACCGTCGAGTGACGACATGCTGCTGCGTGTCTGACTGCATGGCTGGCGTGTTTCAGTTTGTCTGTTCCATCAACAGCCCCACACACACAGTACACAGTATGTACAACACGTGCTACTCCAGTTTTGACCCGGCTGTTCTTTACCTCTACTGGACCATGCACTTTCCGTACTAGCACCCAGGTAGTACACAATTAACACCAAATCCAAAAATCCTTTTTCGTCTAATAGTTTACACTTCCTCATATAAATAAATCGTCCATAGTCAGACTGTGAATCATCATCGTTATCAAGATCATGATCATTGCTTTGGTGATGCAGCAACAGCAGTTACGGGTCTTCTCCGCTTCTGGCTGTTTTAGAAAGTCAGATTCCGGTTTTCGCTATTGCTTTGACTTCACATGTTGCGGTCGCAGAAATTTTAGTTTCGATGTAGGCCTAAGTTACACGTTCTATTCTGTAGCTACGTAATGTAAAACGCTGACGCCAGTAAAGAAAAGAAAATAAATTAAAAAAGTCATTTGAAGTTCTGGATATACATCAAGAAAGTCATCAGTGTGCGGTTTATGGCGGACCACTGTATCATACCATCGAAAAGATGATAAACTGTTGCTATTCTTTGTCGTTTCTGTCGTGAACTGTTGATATGAGGTTAGTTTCGGTTAGGCGTTAACTTTCGTCCTAATCCGTAAATTTGCCAGTACAGTGAAATTTAATGGTTGGATCGGTGGCGATTCCAGCACATTGAGCGATGGAAGATGTTTAACCTGCTGGCAATGTGCTGGCGGTACAACGCGCCCTGCTGACGACGCGCTTGCAGCGTTCAGCCGCTGCAATGTATCTTAGGTTCGGAACTGTTGCAGATGCTGCGCCTGTCGGCTCTGCCATGCCACTTGCACTAATGAAGCGTGTCATCGTGTGCGGTATTCCAGCCACCTGTAGCCTATATAGGCTACGCATCTGTGGCTCGATGCCCATCACTCGGATATCACACGGTCACTGCCATGAAATGATTGACCAACTCACGTGCTCGTCTCCTCTACTGAGCTGGCGCAAGGGTTTAAGGACAATTAAGTGGGCCCCATAGCTGGCTCTGTTAATATCCAACCAGGTAGGTCAGTATGCCAACAGTTCTGATATCAGTCCTGGCGGTAAACTCGCTGTTTCTTCCTTAGCGGTGGTCGTGAAAGACTAAGTTTACGCAGTTGAAGTGAAATATTTTGCCTGACTTTCTCGCGCACGTGCTTGTTCGCGATGATGGTGATAATGATGCTGATGCCTCAAGTCGTTGATAAGAGGCCTAATATGCTACCAGTAAAACAGCGTGGAATAGAAAGAGTGCCGGACCGGTGCACTGGTGTCTGGCGGCACGGCGGTCGGCTTTCATCTATTGTACGAGACCGCCCACACAAACAGTCGTGCAGGCATGTGGTCGTGTGCGTGCGTGAGCCTGTAATGATGGATTCTAAACAACTGATAGACGCAGCGGCCACACACGTTGGCCCTCCCTAGAACAGATTCAGCTGAGGTCGATGCAGCCGCACTGCACTGCATTGTTGTAATGTCTGCGAAATGACGCTTGAGAAAACGGCAAGTTGGCTATTCGTTTTTCACTAGTGGCACGGGCTGGAACTTAAAACGTTACTGGCAATGCGTCGACGATTCGACAGTGATATGCGAAGTCTGCCTGTGCCCCAAGCAGGGAATGTATGCTGAGTACCTAAGTTAGAGACAGAACTCCGACATGTCACACGTTTAATGTGTGAGTTTATTAATGTTGCTGTTTGTGTACAATGGCGAACGTAATCAGTCGTGATTATAGACAGCTGACAGTATATAGGGATCCGGCCTCCAGTCATTCGTCATTATGTGGCACTATCGTTGTCTTAGCGTGAAGAATAGGTTACAATATTCGATATCGTTCAGTTATGCATCACGTGCACTTGACGTGATATTTACCAATTTTCACAATTTTCACTCAACAGGAAATTTTCAGTCAAATGCGACAAAAACAAGACATCGAACTCTTTTCCATGTCTTTGCTAATACCGACACCGCTTTGGCGAAGATATGGAAAAGAGTTAGTTATCTTACTTAGCTTTTCGCCACTAACGTACGAATTCCCGGTCACTATCGAGAGTGCCGAAAATGCTAGATCCTCCGGGAGATCAGAAGAAGGTGTAGTGCAGAGTGCACTGATCGAGCAGTCAGCTGCTGGTAACGCTGATGGAATGTGGAATATGCATGGCGTCTTGATGCCGCTGACGCCTAACTTCCGCTATAGCTCGACGTCATCGTTGTCGGACAGGTTTTCTCAAATGTCACTGCAGGCACTGGCACACGCGAGACAGAATGAAGTAACGCATTATTGAAACAACCGGTGACGTTTTATTGTATTTTGTTGTTCTTGTGCAAATCCCGTTAGTTTCTGTCCACGGCGGACAAAAACATCATCACAACATGCTGTCGGCAGGCATTTGCACGTGTGTTGCAGGCTAGTGCTAACATGTGATGATAACTGGCCAAATTACTCGATCGGCAGGGCGCAACGTTTACGAGGTCAAGGAATTATACACGTGCTGTCTTACACGATTACTTTTGCTTACCGTCAAGCACCGGCAGGCTGCTGACGCTGGCGTCCATGCATGTTGAAGCGTTATTTTACAGAGTATGCCTACACTCCTTACTTTTTAGTGATTAACAGGCAGACGGACTGCAACGTTCCGCATGACCAGAGTATTTGTTCAATTTAGTGTTACTTGTGACCACACGATTTTCCATAGGCCTACATTTCATTTTATCCAGCAGCTTCAGCAGAGTGCGCGAGTGTGACAGACGGACTGACAGACAGATCACGTCATGGTTACATGTGTCGCAAAAGCAGGCGTCACCAAAAATTAAGCAACCAATAAAAATAGGCGGTCGACAAAAGAAAACGTTTTTTCCATCGAGCGTTTTAACGCTGAAGTTTACTTCCCTGTTGCTACCGACGTAGAAGGAGTATTGTCTGCTCACGGAAGACTCAGACTACATGCAGTGTCGTGCGATGTTGTATGTAGACGGCAAGGCATCATCGCCAGGTCGTCCCGAGTCCGTTCGTCTGCCGCGTCGTCTGTTACCGGCACTATCGGCTGACGTCATCACACGCTCCCCGCCGTCATCATCACCGTCGTCACCCTCAGCAGCAGCAGCAGCAGCAGCAGCCGTGCGTACACCGTCATCAGAGGGTCAGGACGAGTCGACCATGACCACTGTCACGTCCTCGGTGCCTCTTGTCGGACGAGCTGCCCTTATGGTGCGTCTTTATCATAGATGTAAAAATGCCCCGGAAAAAAATTTAAAACGTTTAAGACGTTAAAAAATGTGGCCGGCATAAAGTTGAATAAAAAACGTTAGCCGTAATTCGCTTAATTTCTTGCTTAATGCCTAATGCTGTAGGTGCACGTATAAGGCTGGAATGAGAGAGGAAAAACTTTTATTTAATTTAAAATCCAATTCAAACGTTTGGTTGTAAAACTAAGTATCACCATAGTAACTAATTAAACTACTACTATTATGTGGTTTCAAAAGTGTTTCTCGAAGTTTTTGATGCAATTTTAATGAACTTTTTTTAAATTTTAAAACGCTGAAAAGGTAAAAAATGTTAAAAACGCAAAAAAACGTTCATTACATCTGTGGTGTTCATCATACAGTTGTAAGTCCTAATAGGCCGTATTACACATTTTTCTGGTCCGTTCGTTCGTCCGTCCGTCCATCTATCCGTATGTTTGTCTGTCTGTTCCGTACGGGCTCACAGCTACATCTACTATCTCCTAATAGTACACAATTCTGGATGATGATCCGGAATCCAGATCGTTGCCGGCAATATAATCGTGCCAAAACATCCGTACACAATTTCGGCGAAATCCGTTCATTGTTGAGTAATCCAAGTAAAAAAGCCAACAAAAATCAAATAATTGAAAAACGTAACGTTCTGTTTAGTGGGTATAGTTCGTGGTTAACTAAGAAGGTCAGAGCGAACAATATCGGGCGTCATGGCCAGTCCAACAAGGACGTGTGCGTGGACGGTCGACTAGTTTTATTTGCGTGTGTTTGCGATTTAACGGTGTTACACGTCGGTAAAACTTCTCGGTATATTACTCGTTAGGCGGCAGCACCGAACTCGGAGTGTTAGACTGTTTCTAATTACCGGAGTCTGCGCGTCAACAACTAGACAGCTATCCCGCATCACACTGATATGCTGTACGCATGCTTTGGGGAAAATTCTGCGCTTTCGTCCGCTTCATAGTTCCTGGTGTTTGTTACTATCTGCCCTGAAGAAAATAAATTGTATTATCAGTTGTGACTGTTCGCTCGTTTGCTCGTTTGTCTGTCTGTTCTGAGTGAGATTACTCAAAAGCGGTGAATGTTTTGAAGGGATGAAATAATATTAGCACAGGAACAAGACTGTTGACACTTTGATGGTGGCAATCCAGGTTTACGGTGAAGGTGCGGAAATGCAAAAGTCGTCGGAAATTTGTGCTTTTCGAGAGCTTTTAGCTGTGCGTTACTTTTGTTTCACGTATAGTAAGAAATAAAAATGCCATCACTTGTAAAATAAAATGCCAGATGTTTTTTTCTCATTCTGGTTATTTCGTTACGTTACGTAATGTTACACAGCGCCACGTCTTCATGCGTGAACAGCGTGATAATGCCCACAGTATCGCAGCGTGAAGGTTACCGTTAGTCCCAGCAACGGCGCACTAGTCAAGAAGTCCAGATGGCGTAGCTGGCTGGCAAGACGGCTGACGTTGTGGCCACGTCGACTTCTCGCCACGTTGCTTGGAGACAGATGTGGAATGCGTTGGAGTGGGCGCCTGCAAAGTAACTCTGGAACGTGCGCAAACGCTTCAGCACTGACAGATTTACTTACTTACTTACCTGCTTGCGTACTGCTGCGTCATTGACTCTGGAGCCAATGTAATGTTTCCTTAACAATGACATTAGCTCATTCGGTCACAGCGACATGAATCATCAGCGCACGGAAAACATGCCAAAGTATGCCGTTCAAGTCATTTGTGCGGTCTAATAGCAACAAGGGCAAGATAGTCACTGGCTAGGACCCGTACCATACATAAAAATTAAATTAATCTGTGCATTCGGATTCTAAATATTTTGCGGATTGTGTGTAAGAGATCTTTATGCATTACGCGAACTTTTGAACTGACTGGCAGTTACATTTGTTGGCGATGCGGAGAAAGTTTGGCATTTTTGTTTCGTAAATATATTTTTAAAAATTTTGACATGATAATAATAACAAATATACATATTTTATGAATAATCATAAGTGCAATTATTTAGAAGTATTGTTCATACTTTAAAAAAGTATTGTTAACAGCACTGGTCGCTACACTGCTCTATGAATATTTGTATTCAAAACCTATATCAGCATTTTAGCGTATTGACGCGTTTGGAGTGTAATTTTTCTCAATAAAAGAATGTTTAAATCTTGTCAGTATCATAAAGTTAAGACAAGAAGTGCGGTTTAGGCCTACTTTTTTTAGCTTGACTTGGCATTTTCGACGTTGCAATTATTCGTCGTTTGCAGGCAAACCGGCGGGCGCAGCAACGCACAGTGACAGCTGACGTTCACGCGTCGCGCTACACCGACACTGGTGACGTCACTTCCGCCGGAAGTAGTCCTCCGCCAGCTGCTGGTCGGTACTGCTCGGCAACGGTCGGCAATTTTCGGCGTCGAGATCGGCTGAGGTCGAGCCTGCCCGTCGTCAGTGCTATGAACAAGTCAATGGAACGACCACTCGGTGCGTGCTGTCTATAGCTCGGACTCCACTCACTTCGTTTTGTTGCGGATTTGTCGTACAACATGCTCTACAACAAATCGCAGTAGTGAAGTTTTAGGTTTTGCTGTACGCTATTAAGTAAGTAAGCGAGTGAGAAAACGCGAATTTGTATTTGCAGCAAGTGTCAGACAAATTAAAACTCTTTAAACTCTCTAATACCCCTTCTACTGCATTACTTATTTACTAGCAGTTAAATTATCTTATACCCGTAGTCGAATAGTTTGCAACCTATATATTAACATCAGCTTCTTAGCAGAATTGCTTAGCGTATAGAGGCGATCTCGTATTTCGAAAAAGTTTTAGTGTACTTAGTGAGCAACCGAATAGCATCAGTTGCTGGGAGGTGAGCAAAATTCAGTGATTCGGTAGGCTCTCATTAGCTCGTGTCAATCAGTTGCCACTCCCGACACTGCAAAACATTTCTAGGCATGAGTCTCATCTCACTTATGTAACCAAGTACACCAGACTTTTCAAGCATCTTGACGTAAGTCTAGAAGCTTTGTTGTTGTCGTCGTATAGGGATCGTGTTTCTGGTATTTCGCAACGAGACAAGACCCGGACTGCTGCCGAACGAAGTGACGTCGATCAGTACAGTCTGGGCGCTGTTTGTTCGTGCGTTTTCGGACACGCTTTCGATGCCGTGGTTCGAGTCATCGAGTTGGACCATTTACTTTCTCGACCCAGCCACTGGAGTCTACCGCGTGCTGCAGGATCTCAGGTCAGGCATTCTTGCGGATCAACTGTAGGATTGTTGTATCCATGGTAAGCAGTTTGATGAGAAAAAGTAGATTATGGATGTGATGGCGCTTGAACGAAAGCGAATATCAGTCGTTACTGTGTAGTAAGTTAACCCTACCTCTTTCTTGCACCGATTGCAAGGGTAATGCCTGTGACCTTGGACAGTCCTTCAGGTCTTTTACGACAGATTTATTCACGTGCTTCCTACTCGGATGAGTGACTGTCTGCGGACAGGCAAACCATTTAAGTATATAACCAACACTACGGTCAACTCAGCCTTTCATCCCTACGGGCTATGTAAGTCGAGTTCCGGCCTGGCTGGCTGGAGTTATGGAAGAGTACGTTTATCTGTGTCGGATGGCAGGTGATCTAATATGGAAAGCTGATGTGGGGCTTTCTATGAAGTGCTATACCATTTAATCATGATCAACTATCTCATCTCTTCTGCGTGTGGTAGAACGATCACGGATCGGTGTATTCTGCGGCTGGAAGAGTGTGAGACGTGTCTGGCGCCGAGCGGTACTGCTGGTGGTGTAGCCGACATGACAGCAGACATTGCCGGCAAGACGACCACGTGCCGTGTCATTGGTCCCACCAGTCCTCGTACTGTCTGCGATTCCGCCGCCGCCGCTACCACGGTCGGTTTTCAACGATACGGAAAGAAATTTGTACTCGAAGACTTGCAGACAAACTGTCGTAGTAGATACAGCACTGCTGGAATGTTTAATTTAGCACGCGGTCCGAGCTTATGCCACTGCAACGACTGTAGCAGTGCAAGTGCGGGGTACTCTAATATTTAGCACGTAGAACTGGAACTCTTATCGACAGAACTGAAATGAGAATAAAAATTCTCAGCTAGTCTAAGTTTTAGTTAGCTCTTTCACTTTTTATCTTATTCGGTTGTGAATGTTGTTCTTTTTGCTTTTCCGTTGTTTTTACCATATTTTGTCAGTTATTTTTCCTTCCTTGTTTGTCTGAACAATCTGTGTTCAGTTCTATAAAGTGAAGTCAGTATAAGCTTGTCGTGATGGTATGGCGACCTGACATTTCCTTTTACCATTCATTGTCCTTTTTCCTGCTCTTTGCTCCGCAAACTTTGAAGCAGGTATTTTTGTGCAGAAACCACTGGCTAAGAAGCGTTGTCCAATGTG
>Ga0209454_1001913_pt1 | contig 13659 bp, 9 predicted proteins | sample WorMetHERISLAND1_2_FD_187400 | JGI IMG/M metagenome (GOLD analysis project Ga0209454, IMG submission 187400) | Marine gutless worms symbiont microbial communities from Max Planck institute for Marine Microbiology, Germany - Olavius geniculatus... | ecosystem: Host-associated > Annelida >...
TTAAAAGCCCATACTTAATCTGTTTGCATTAGACAGGTTAAAATCCTAAGGTAAGTTCAAATACAGTAAAAACTGCGGCTAATGCTACCAACAGCGTAAAGTTAGTCTATGCACTGTATCTCTCGCTAGAGTCTTTTAATAATAGTCATTTTATTCATACAGTCATATAGCAAGCAAAAAATTACTGATCGTCGTTTTTGACCCACTCTATGACTACTGTTAGGCATACGTGTGTAGGCGCTGCCTCTGAGTGCGGGTGTACGGACAAAAAGCATTAAGCTGGTCTTTCAGTATCTTTTTTTCTAAAAAGTGCACATTTTATAACTGAATTCGGCGCACTATGTACTATGAGATAAATAAACATGTTTCTGTTGTAGTAGTTTATTAAGCAGATTTTTCTGTATTTTTTCTGTACTCAGTGGAGCAAGTCATCAAAAGATGCTGCTTTGTCGTCATGGGCTTAACCTCGCATGCCAAAAGCTGAGACCTAGCATGAGACGATGTTCTTGCATAAAAGTCATGGAAATTGGATTTATTAGTTTAACGAGTTAACTTACGCAGAGTGAAAAAAACCAGCCCGGGGGCCTTTTCTCCGGGATTCGTGAGTGCGTTATAATGTGCCTACAAGCTTGACGTCGTTGAGCAGCAAAATTTGACACTCCTAAATCCGTAGATCGCTTGTTTTCACAGACGTAGGAAAAGCCGCCATCAGGTGACAATGTGATGCGATGGGCGTAGAGGGGCGAATTTTCACATCTAGTTGTCTGGTGTTCTGAGTGTTTCCTTGCTGTCAACGTGACGTTGTGGCTTTGCTCGACACTCATGCATCTTTCACGGCGGCGGTGTTGAATCAAGCATATGCATAACAAACTAACAGCGGTTTTAGTCGCTGTGTGAGAGTGTGACGTACAACACGTAGTCGCCGTCAGATTTTTGCGTCAAATTAGTCGAAAAAAGACCTCACACGATGGACGCTGATTAGTCGCCGCGACATTTACGTATAAGCTTCTTTGGCTGCATACTTCATAAACGTATGGACGACGACTATACATTTATCACAATGGTCAATGTTCAAAAAACAACAGTCACGACGTTTCAATGTTTGAACATAGCTTTTAACCTGTGAATGTTATTTGTTTCATTTCGACGCATTTTGTTAATTATTTGTAATATGCTTCTTCTCGGTAATTTGATCTATCTAGCTGTAACTGCCATACGACAAATAATTCGGCAATACAACGTAGGCTTTATTGCTAGCCATTTACTCAGCCGGTGGACGAATGTTGTATGCTTAAACTTTACTGTAGCGCTGTAGCCTGTATGGTCTATCGACAAAATTACGTCAACGGCGAACGGTAAAGCACCGCTATTAAATCCTGGGTTTTGACGTAAACTTGTTTGCGATGTCAAGTGACAAGAGTGCCTTTCAAGCCTCGCTTTCACGACAAGCAGAAGTGTTAATTGTGTGAGGCTAATATGCTTCTCACCAAATTCATTTTAGGACACCGCTGGGGCAGCTCACTATACGCTCCCCTAAACCTTTTACTCGGATGGAAGGTAAAAAAGTGTTTCTACCATTTACTCACCAATAGAATGTCTAGTTTAGTAAATTTAATGTGGTGCTCGGTAAGCGGACACTTCAGACCTAAGACACTTCGAACCTAACTTTTAGGTCCGAAATGTCCGGTATAAGCTGGTGCTCTCTTGAAAATAAAATTTCTGCGTGCGCCCACGTACTTATGCAAACGTCACTGACGTGGCTATTTATAGTTGGTTGCACCGTTGCAGTAACAATGACTGACGTCACTGTCTGCAGAGTGCGCATCTGGCTTATCAACGTCAACGCAGCATTGTCGTCACTGGCAACAATCAGCATCAGCAGCTGTACCAGCCGCAAGATAGCACATTTAAGGCGCGTACAGAGCGACGTAACTGAACTGACCTGACATGGTTTAGTTTTTAAGAACTAACCAACGAGCAGGGCGAGCCCACTGGTCATTGGCTGACGCGTACGTGCGCGTAGTCACGTAGTCACCGACGCCGTTACACGGTACCTACTGTAATACGTTACTGCTTGCCCATTTGTCAGTTCGTCAAAAACTAAACCACAGCAGTTCAATTCAGTTAGGTATACGCGCTTTGTATGCGACTTTAGTTAATTACAATATTACAATATTAGTAGACAGCACTTTAGTCTCAGGATTAAAGTATTGGTTTCGAAAGTTTGAACATGCAAGACTAACTCAGAATCGACAAAAGATCCGAATGTTATTTTGGGCAATACTTTGTGTACGTCAGCAGTATCTTTACGCTACTTTAGGGCGTCTTTATAGTTTATTCGCGCTATAAAGTCACAATCACGACATTAATTTTGATATACAGTAGGTCTGTGTTCGAGTATGAAGTAATTAGGAGTCTATTGGGAAAAATCTGTGCGCAACTAGAACATCAGCTTAATTGCAGTGTCACTTTAGTCTCGAAGACTTGCTAACCAATTATATTTGTATTTTATTACTTGGCTTTTAAAAAAAGGTATAAGATTTTAAATTGATTGTAATAAAAACACTGTTTATCGTAGATTAATTTTTCGGGCGACTCGGGTAATAACGATTTGGCTTCAGTGGAGAGCAAGCGGTCACTTCATGTCATGGCGCGGGCGTTGCGCTTAACACAGGATTTGCTGCGAGTGAATGACATCGTGTATCAATTGATGATCATCTATACTTAATCCACGCGTAAACAGGGATCTGTATATCAGGACTGTATAGACACTGTATACACGCCGCATCCAACGGATATTGTCGCCCGTGGGTCAACCGTCGCCGAAAGCTTGAGCGTCGACCTCAAACTGAGTTCCGACGTCGTAACAGCGACGGCGCCTTAAGCCCCGTTTATAGCGTCACAACACAACTCAATGCAATACCCCGTTTACATGAGGAAGCATACATGAAGCACACATGAAGCTCACGCAGAAACAGCTTCGTGAATGTTTGCAATGTACACCGTTATCAAGCCAGCTCTAAAAATGCACGACCTGTGCTCTAAGTTTGCTTCATTGTGTGCTTCGGGTATGCTTCCTCGTGTAAACGGAGTATAACTGGACGTCGAATTCAGTGGAGTTGTGCGTCGTGATAACACTGCTCATTTGCGCGTGCACGACCTCGCCGCCAAACGATTAATACATTTTACTGCCAACATGCACCGCCGAAGAAAACCTGAAGCAAAAAAAACTATGTTCTTCTGTATCTGGACTAGCCTACTCGAAATAAATACCAAGATAATCAAATGTTGACGACATTTGTGGAAAAATGATTAGATTTAAATGGTGATCTGTAGAGATTCGAATATCTTTTCTACAGAATTATTAAATAGTTAGAAACTGACAATTTTTGTAATCACGCGTATATTTAACGCCTCCAGCGAATAAGACACCGTTCAAATTTAGTTAAAACTTTTGGTGTGAAAAAATGAATGGGCTGTTAATCATTAAAAAGTGGTGAAAGGCTTTAAAGCCCACATTTAGTAGATGAGTGGCACAACTATCGAACATACACAATAACTATAGCTGATGACATCAGTATGCCCTAAATATAGAGTACTTCGTGCAGCAAAATTCTATTTAGAATTGAGTAAAGGTAAAAATAAAAGTAAAAGTCGGAATATAGCTCTTTAGAAGACTGAACCACTCACAGAGCTACGGAGCGTCACCTGCCATAAGGGATCACACAGTATTACCTGCCAATCAGCACAGATGAACGCGCCCCGCCTTAACCGCAGCCAGATAGACCGGTACTTGATTTTCCTACCCCGGAAGGATAAAAGGCTGAGTTGACTTAGGCGGCTGGTTACATACCGAAATGGTTTACCTGCCTGCAAGCAGTCACCCATCCAAGTACTAACCCGGCCCGGCGTAGAGTAACTCTGTTGATCAGATGAAACGCGTTACCGCTACGCCAGGCCATCACCGTCAGCGAAACCTACTGCAGAATAGTTTGGCCTAATAAAAGTTATAAAACCTCTGCTAAATGCTCATTTGTAAAACGAAAATAGACACAGAAGTTGATAGCAACGTAGGGGCGCTGAATTTGCAAGGAATGAAATTTGCAAAGAAAAGGGGTGGAAATTGCAAGGAAAGGAAAATTTAGGGAAAAGCCGCAAACTTCGCATCCCTGCAAATTTGCAAGAAATGGAATTTGCAAGGATAAAAATTCGGGGGGGGGGGTGGAATTTGCCTATAGCCTATAGACAGTAGCGTAGCTAGGTTTTGGGGGCCCTTGTGCAAAGCATCATTAGTGGGCCCCAACTGAAACAAAAACTAGAAATTTGGGGCAAAGCCCAGCGTGAGTCTGCCCGGTGCCGTAAGTCCCATTGAGGGAAAAATTCGAGGCTTGATATTCCCCTCGTAGCAAACCCACGTGGGTCGAATTCAAATGCATTAGCATACGTAGAACGTGCAGTGTTGACATTGCGTGGTTATCCGATGCGGGAAGGATCGTAGTTAATTACGCCGTTTACCGGTCGCCGATATCTCCATTAGTTCCAGATATATTTTCGGCCATAGTCGAAAGTAGTCCGAAATCGTTTCAACATCTTAATTCATGATTCGAAATACAGGCTAAGTTTATAAAAAAAAATTCTATTGATTTTGTAATTATACTCTTATCACAACACACAGTGCAAGTAATAAAAGTGGCGTATGGTGCTAGGAACGCAACAACTATTCATACATATGACTACCGTCAACAGGAGACTGAGCATCACCAACAGGGAGCCCAAACGTAAACTAGAGTTCCCGGTCCCCATGCATTTCTGCATATCTATCTTAACCACTGCCTGCTGACAACACCGTCGTGGGTTAAAAAGTTTGGAGGCAAGAAGTTGCAACTTTCCGACAAACAGCTGCAAATTTCCGAAAAGGAGATATATAAACGTTCAAAATTTTGCCCATAAATTCCCTAAGAGAGAAAATTTCCAATCGCAAATTTTAAACTTTAAGGCAAAAATTTTCCAATAGGCTAAAATTTGGGGGGGGGGGCATTTGCTCCCTTTCTCCTTTTCCCGACGTGCTAAAAGTGAGGGCGAAACGAACACCTGGGAAAGCATCACATGTACCAGTCTGTTGGGATATCCACACGACACGACACGACGAAAGACGTGCACAACATTGATCGATACTTTACAATTAGCAGCCTAGGCCTAGCTGTCACTCAATCACTGTACATTAATTACCTGCAAGCCGCTATACAGCTTCATTCCAGAGTTCGGTCTCAAAAAAACAATATAATGTTCGTCGGGCAACATGATCACGATGGCTATAGCTGTCAACGGCAGCCGCCTAATTAACCGATAGACGTGTTCGTGTTTGTTCTCGGTTACAGCAAAACAGCGCGAGCTATTTGCTCTATAGTCTATATCGCGTTACTTCCAGGCACGAACCACACAGATAGTCACTGCGCGTCAAGCAGTGATACAAAATCACAAAACTGAACAATTGCCGAAACTATAGGTTGTTGAAACCTAGAAAACACGTGTAGGTTGGCGGGATCGATAAACATCAAACGTCGCGGTACATCAACAGGCTTGTGTCACGTCAAGTCGAAACACAAGTTGTGTTCAAAGCGACAGAAATGAAATGAACTTACATGAAAGACGCGCGCTGCGGCATTCATTTCCGGTCTGCTTAAACACCACAGATCACCACACTTCAGCTGAAATGGCAGATATTGTTTAATGGCATCGCAGAGTTAGAGCTCGGGTTAGGGTTGGCATTAGAATTAGGGTTAGGGTCAAGGTTAGGGTTAGGATCTGTGGCGATCTGTGGTGTTTAGGCAAACCCATCATCTCAATTCAGTTTAGTTCTATCGTTCTGTGTATACGCGCCTTAAGACGAAATTAAAAGCCAATGCTGCTGCAAAGCCATTAGACACTGCGCCGACGAATTGTCAGATTCTTTTAGTAAAAGCAAAGGCGAGACGACCGATTAGTCCACAGTTTGAATCAGATGTACAAATGGACATTATATCAGTGATAGCGCGCGCCAGCAGCTGGCATAACAAAAGTCAAAAACGTAGTCCATATTTTGGGGACGGCCCGCTATGGCCAAATTCCGCAGGGAATAAAATACGATATATAAAACTAAATAAAAATAATGAAACAAACTGTCTCCAGTAGTGTGTTTAAGGAGGTCAATATTTAGGACATAGAGTTAGGGTTAGCTTTAGTGGGCCATAGCTATAGCGGACCCTCCTCTACATTTTTGCTCTATATTGATCAATCTTTACAGTCAGTAAACCGAAAATCAACAGTAAATTTGCAATAAAACGACCGTGAACGATTTCAACCTAAGCGCGTGGCTACTTTACCCGTGGGTAAATTGCACAGACCGCTGAAAAATGGCAGCGCAGATCACTGCTGATGAAACAAGTGTGCACTGGATAATCAAGCGCCAGAGAAATCGGTAAACATTCAGTGAGACATATAAAAATGTTGTGCAGATGCGTGATGGTCACAAGCGCGTCTCTTGCACGGGCTGTTCCGCTGTATTCACTCGCTCCTGCTCGGAGCAGTCCTGTCCCACCAGTACATCGAGCCCGCCTTCAGTCAACCTAACGTTCTCTGTCGCAGCCGCATCATCCAGCGTCTGTGAATAGACTCACATGCAGGTAGAGTGAAACGCTAGCTATATGCGTAATGAATGTGTATAACTATAACATCATCCAGCGTTGTGACGGCCGACCGAGAGCTGACGACCACATCGACGACCTCGATGCCGCGCTGTCCTGAGACCGACTTACGATCGTCGTACGTCGTCAGTCTCAGTCGGTTGTTGTCGGTAGTCGCAACGTGTCCGGTCAGTGAATGACCAGCGCCGACTCTCCCGCCAGTCGTCAAACCGCTGCCGCAGCCGGCCCCACCACTCCCTCTTCTCAGACAGCGGCAGTAGGCATAAGTTGAAGGTAAAGGCCACATTTTTTGTCCTCGAGCTTTCCTCGCGGTCGAAGACAGTCCTCCAAGATCCTCTCTTAGCGCACGCTTGTCCTCAGACAGCGACAGGCGCGTGCAAACCCGGCGCGAAAGTTCTCGTTGAATGCCGCGTACAGCAGCGGGTTGAACATACTACTGCGCGCTCATGCCAACTCAGCCTCCTACCCTCGGCGGGTTGAGCATACTGTTGGCGTAGCTAAGCATCGATACGACGTGCGATGTGACAAGGACCCAGCGCGGAGGCGGAAGTGGCATCACCAGCGACAACGCCGACACCTGCCGACCGACGACACAATCATAGTATTCACTTTTCAACAAAACGACGTCGACGCAATGATTTTACTGAACATTCGTTATTCATAACGCTCGACAATAGCCATATATTTACTGCCATCATTTTTTTCCAGAAACAGAACACCGAATCTGTTCACATCGTTCGAATAAGTAAGTACCACCAATGTTTGAAGGCACGGATGTTAACAGCCGTATTCAAGCTACAAACTAGTTTAACCTACGTGTATATTTTATTTATAGCCATATACAGACGTAACATGGTACGCTCTAAATTCGTATCTGCGTGCACAGTACGTGGCAGAAGTATTGCAATCAAGCTGGCACAAATCTGGAACAAGACTCGTATACGAATATGCTATTGTAAAAATTCTCTACCAGTCCCTATAGCTTACAACTTTGCAGAGAATGAATTAACTACTAGTACTAGCACATTCGTGTGAGCTTTCACGGCAGTCATACAGAATTGATACAGGCTCGTATCGACATCATGTGATGACGTACAGTTAAAGTTAGTAAGTGACTGCACCTGGAACGCCCAGAAAGGTAGCCAGCAGCAGACGTAGACGGTGATGACGGTCAGAACCAGTGCCGTGACACGCGCGTGCGACTTGCTCAGTGCTCCCGCCTTGTGACTCTGGCTGATGCGGTTGGCGGCAATGCGACGCAGACGGACAACGACCAGGGTGTAGAAGACGGCGATCAGTGCCACGGGACCGGCAAAACCGAGCACGAAGCCGTACCAAATGAACGCTTTGTCGGGTGACATGAGTCTAGCATGCGGCCAGCGCAGAGTGCATGTCAGACGTCCGGGGGGAGCGTGAGCACGTTGAACGGCCGTGGCGTACAGCATGGTGGGCAGCATGGCCAATATCGACGTCGTCCAGACACCAACACAAACCACACGCGCGACGACCAGCGTCCTGTAGTAATGCGACGCCACCGGCCAGCACACCGCCATGTAGCGGTCAACAGACATCACCGTCAGAATGAACATCGACGCAAACCAGTTGATTGACGTCGACGCGAAGAACAGCCGACAGACGACGTCGCCAAATACCCAGCGCTCCAAGATGGTCGTGGCGACGAGGATGGGCAGACCGACGAGAAAACACAGGTCGGCGACAGCCAGGTTAGCGATGTAGAGATTCGTGACGGTCTTGGTCTTGGTGTAGCGAGCTATGACAACGATGACGCACGAGTTACCAATGATGCCGCTAACACAGATCAGCAGATGAACCGCTGATATGACTGCAGTCCAGCAGCCGATCTGCGGTGCTCTGTCTTCAACCATGTAGCCAGCGGTCGGCGTTGCATTGCTAACGTTACTCCACAAGCAGTCGTCCGTGTTGCAGTCGTAACCAGAAGCCATCGCTTGACTATGTCCCCAGTCGACTTATCTGTCGAATTCAGTTTTTTCTTTATTACTGCGTGAATAAACACAAACAATTCTTATGTCACAGATCAACCTTTTTGCGTTAAAAAATAATAACATATTAAACAAAGAACCCGTTTAAAATTACTTGATCCGAAATTTTGGATAAAGGCCTAATGATTCTAATATAGGAACGCTGGATCCAGACACGGATTCGGTTGGCAGTAACATATACCTAGTTGGTCCGACCTTTGGCATTGCCCACAACTCCACAAAAATTACTATCGAACTTAGTGCATAACTTTCTGAGGAGCTGACAAAAATAGACAGACAAAACAAACGGACAAACACGAAAATATAACCTCTTTTTCGGCAGGGGTAAAACTACTAAATTTAAGCCAGCAACACCGACACCAGTGCGGAAGAGACAACAGTGCTGTATAATATCCATATTTAATTATGTCTTAATTGTTTCTTACAGTGTCTGCTATCATCATTCTCTTATGATTTTACTTCAGTTTTGCTTTGGTGTTTTATTACATACGATTATCTTCGTGTGCGTGAAACATGGATAAGCATAACGCCAGAATGATCGTAGGGCCTACATATTCACGTCTGTACTGTAAAAAGCAAGAATTGCTCCTATTACCTGGAAGTTGTTGGCTTTGTCGCAGCGATGAAAGTAGGCCGATGGCAGTCGAACGGAGTCTCGCAATCTCACTGCGCTGAGTGAGAAGCATTGTCGACTGGCTACAATTATTTATATAGGCCTGCAGTCGTCGGTCGCTATCGCCGGCTGCAATTGCTACTACTACTGCTGCTGCTGCTGTTGCTGGTGATGCTGTTAATTGCGCCGCAGTGACCAAACGGCGCTTTTACACCGTGCTTACACGAGAAATGAAACATGCATTTGTGCGTCATTATTATTTTACACGTAATTATGACCTTCCGTCTCCGCTGGTATATACGTGCATATTCTGTCGTCGTCCCATTGTATTGTATGTAGGCTTTTCGTTCGTCGCCTAGAGCCACGTCGCAACGAGCAGTATTGTTCCAATAAAAGAAACGATATGCGACGTCCACTCACGGATGAACAGAGCTAACTGCAGACTGAAACACGCAGCGCAACGAATAGCGTCAAACACATCGATAGGTCCAGAATATTGGAGCGTCGACATAAACATTTGTACCTAATATGTCAGTGTGATGGGTGCGATATACACAATATAAGGGGCCTACGAGAATCCAATAAATACTGAGAATTAAAAATTATACCATATATGTTCATATAACTAAGACTACAGATTGCGTGGAAAGTCAAATGCAGTCTGATTTGTTGCCACTGTCATAAAAAAAGAAACGTCGTATAAACGACGAAACAAAAATGTTATCAGTCTACAGCGAAATGCGATTATTGCGAAAACGACTATCAAAGTAAGTTGTCGACTATGTGCAAGATATGAAAAAATAGCCTGCGTTAACAGTAGGCTAGGAAGTCAACGGCAAACAGACTATAGAAACACGGTGAACAAAAATGTACAAAAATTGAGTCACACTCACAGCTAAGAAATATAGCTGCAGTTAGTTTCCCAACATTGTGAGTTTTTTTCTTTTTTCCATAATGCGCTTTCTTTATCAGCTACGGCGCTCCTCTGATCTATTGTAGCATTACTTTGCTGGACACGCTAAATGGACGGAGTAAGGAGAACGACTATGCTTTACTACATGCCCCGGTGCACCCGCCCAATGATATTGATGACGTCACTGCTTCTAGTGGTGATGTATAATACATCAGGCAAAGGTCTTCGTCAGCTTCCGTCTAAAACACACATCCGTCTCCGGAAAAAGGTCTTGTACGCCATCAGGCAGGGTATAGACTAGTGGCACCTGCTGCGCCACCGAGCAGCGAAAAACTCTGAACAAGCAATCACAATAGACGTGTGAAAATCATCCATAAATTATAGTAACCTAATGGGACCACGGAAGAAAGAAGACTAGATAGAGAAGAGAAATAAAAACAATGGAGTCAGCGGAAATGAAAAATAAAGGTTAATCTGTGTTATATCCGTGCTCAAGTAACGCCAGAATAATAAAATTCGGAATATTGGTAGCTTATGTTATGACATTTTGATATTTTCGTATTATGAATGCAAAGCAAGTTTAAACAATGCAACAATATCCGGAGTTTCATTTGAAAAACTAGAACTCATACGTACACACGTAAGTTCAAAAGTTTTACAAAAATTCCGGTAATACGCGAAGGCGCGGAAATCACACGTACTTTAATATTTTTATATTACTTATATAAACTGCTAAAAAGTTTTTTCGTTGTAATTAGTTTGTATATTTTTTTTGTCTTTTGTTTAATTTTGTTTATGCCTAGACCTACTGTATTTTCCTTTATTTTTTACCGTTTGCATTGTGTGTTTTGTTCTGTGTGTTGGCTTTTACATTGTGTGTTTTGTGTTGCTGTCGCCATGGTGAAAAAAAGTTTTAAATATCATTAATACTTATTGTATGTTTCAGTCATTTTTGTACTAACCGCGGGCCTCGGCTCTGAACCAGTGTAAAACGTGGTTTTCACATAACGCAACGCACGCAACGAACGCAAAGAACGCAGCTGACGCAGCGGCCAAAGCACAAGAATAGAAGCGGTCGTTGCGACCGTTGCGGTGGATGGAAACCCCACTTAACTGGATAGCCGCTGAAGCATGAAGCATGGTCGCGTGAACGCATACGCCGTACCTACACACTACACAAGTCTGGGGTCGTATCGTGGTCATTGGTCAAGTGATGGATGACATTTCAGTCTTATGCTGCATCATAGTGGCTGCAGCCATGCACCCACCCATTGATCAGTCGGGCCAACAAGACGCCAGAGAATACAAGCAATTTCCCGGTTACCAGAAGGCTACGTACAAGGGCGGCAGTCGTATAATGGAGCCGTAGGCCTAGACAGACAGCAGAATGATCAACTAAGCTGCCGACACCATGCAACTCGCGATAAAAACACTAACGTCATATCCATTTCTGGTCATATCGTTGGCAGCACGAGTTCTATGTCGAATTAACCGACGCGACAAGCTGCTACGCCACAAACAGTCACATATTTTATTATTGTACTGCATTATTACCGTATAGGCCTACGTGATGATGGCCAGCGTAGATGTCATACATCGTATACACAGACACACAGACATAATTGGCATTTACATACAACATTAGTGTCAGTTTTGTACTTTCTGTGCCTCAGTGTATTAACAAGGATAGTTTGTCGGATACTTGAGTCCACCGGCTTTCTTATTTTTTTGTTTTTAAATTTATATTTGATAAAGCGAACTGAATGGGGATAGTGCTTATGAGTCAGTCGACTTTCCTCAGCAGGATAATTTTTAATTACGAACTAATTTTGATAAAATTTTGTTGGAAGTTTGGGCACGGCCGACAAAAAAGCGGTTAGATTTTAATAGTGATCCGGATTTTGTTCTTTTTGGACTATTATTGTGCATCTAAACTGGAGAATGATAATCGCTCTTTTAAAATGGTTTTCAACAAAATGTCCTTATGTGTAACTGAGTAGGCTACAACACTAAAAACACTGAAAAATTTGACCTTGTATCGACTTCGACATGGTCTCTCGGCCGTCAGAGCCCAAACAGTTTGTCTGTCGCTTCGCCTGTCGAGAGCAAATACATAGACAGAATAAAAGTCTTTACATTCGACGGGAGAATGGTAGTTAAAGTATATAGGCCTACTGTAAATTTTACGTCGCGCACGAAGGCGGGCAGTCGCTAAGATCAAACACTAGGCCTATGCATGGAACGAAGACCGACCGTAAAAATTTATTAAACGGCTTCAGCGTATCGTGATACACATGCATGGCAAGCACACTGGAACACCGCGTGATGCACCATTGATGATAACAATGCTTGTTGATGTCGTATTGTAATCGAAATGGCGAGCATTGTGTCGCCGGCGCAGATAAACTTACACCGGACACTAATTCCCAACCCGACACAATGAACGATACCAGCGACTCATAAACGTAGCAAGGGCCTATGTAGGCTACACGCTACGCTAGCTGACATAGGGCCTACTTTGTGCATATTGAAACTATTTTGTTTTGTAATGTAGTGTAGCGAAGCGTTATACATGTGGTGATCACTTTCTATAAGTTTACTAACATGTCAGTGACTTTTTTGAAAATTATCAACACTTGATAAAGTTATTACAAAACGTGATCGCTTACTTTTTAGCCACCCGTTACAGCCTAATGCACATTTACAGCAACAATATACAGTATAGAAAAGATAAAAAAAAATTCTGGGCAGGAAATTGTCAGCAAGAAGAAAGCGAGCATATGACCTCGAAACATGAAAATCCGAAAATGTCGCTCACATGCACGTGTTGTTCCCAAATGATCGCAGGTGGATTTCTCAAATTAGGCTAATGGGCGAGCACGTGACACAGTGAATGAGCTGCGACTAAACTGGCTGAGTGGCTGACGCATATGTATGCCGATTATTATAGCTCAATTATTTCATGGATGAACAACAACAACAAGAGTCTTGCTGTCGCAGCAATAATACACCGTGCGATGCCGTCAGGCAGTAATTTTACTAACTGCAAATGTATTCTGTAAAATATCGGCAAAATATCGGCTTTTTGTTAAGGTCCAAATAAACGGTCAGCTTGTACTTACTCTTTCGACCCGACTTCCAGATAACGCGCGACACGTTACGCTGATGATAAGTAGCTCAATTTTACCGTGAGCGAATAATTTCACCAGAAATTTGGGATGCCCCTTGGGACTAGGTCGCCGATTTGGGACTCTGCGGGACGCGAAAAGTTGTCGAAGACCGTAAGATAATTATTATTTGTGTAATTTCTTTCCACCTGATCCAATCTACATTAATATGGTCACGGTATATCAACGTTGTACAGACAAACAGATGGACAACTTAAGCCGTAGTTACCTGTCTTCACGGACTTATCTTCAACGAAAGACA
>Ga0209454_1001923_pt1 | contig 13631 bp, 4 predicted proteins | sample WorMetHERISLAND1_2_FD_187400 | JGI IMG/M metagenome (GOLD analysis project Ga0209454, IMG submission 187400) | Marine gutless worms symbiont microbial communities from Max Planck institute for Marine Microbiology, Germany - Olavius geniculatus... | ecosystem: Host-associated > Annelida >...
TACTGGCAAAATTCTTGAAGATAAACAGAAACAGAGAAGGATTGGGACATGTTACTAAAAAGATTTGGACAACAGGTAGTGCCGAACAAAGGCATGAGAGTGGCAGATTGAAGCATGCACGTACTGAAGAGAACGTGATCACTGTGGATGAACTGGTAGCCCTACTAAACCACAAAGGCCAGAAACAAACACACCGTATAACACGCTAGATATCCACAAAGACAGGTCTAATACAGCGTAGCATTGTACAGATCATTTGTCACGATTTTGGTCTGAAGTGTCTTTCATCTTCCAACATGCTTGTTGCCTAGTATTGCTAGTTTTTTCTTGCATTTATATTTCACAAAGTAGTGTGGCGACGCAATTACGACGTGGTGGGATATTCAATAACTGCTTTATTGCAAATTGTCTGAAGAGTGTACCAGTGAAAAAATTTCAAAAATCGGTTAATATTTGTCAAAGATATGGAAAGTTACAAAGTGGGACATTTTTTGAGACACAGTGTATTAACAGCTTTAACTTCCCACGCTTAATTGTTAATGTTAAAACTAGGAAGGGCAGCATATGGTGTGTATATTTCAATCAGACCTGCAAGTCGCTGAGGTACAGAAACGTGACCCAACTTGAGGATAAAATGACCCCAAGTCGACGGCGGTCGACTTGAGCACATCCGACTCGACTTGACTTGACTTGGCAGCGGCATGTCGACTGAAGTCGACTTCAAACGACTTGAGACGTTTAGAAGTTGCGATGAACTTGCGTGAACGCTGTATGTATACTGTATAAAGTGTTTTATTCTTTCGGCAGACGTCTTTTTGTTATTGTCATTTCTTGAATAAAAGTCCATTCAAACAGTTAGGTCTAAAAATTGTGTGTTATGTGACTGTTTTTGACGCGATACAGCTATGCTGTACGACGTCTTTGGCATTGTTGTCGTCCGTTCGTCCGTCTGTAACGAATGTTGGCCATAATTGTGGCTAACTGCATGTTAGGGCTTATGGAAAAACTTTTTACATTAATACTTAGCCCTGTGTCTTAAATCTAGGCATCCAAAATTTCAGCAGTCTACTGCAAGGGAAACAACAACACGGAAATTACATCATTCACACTAGGCTGATTCACACATGGTCCTCTACGTCATCTACATGAATTAGGGCTGTGCGAAGCGTTGAAACTCAATAATCCATTTACCTAATAGGTATACCGTCATTTTATATAACAGTTACTGAAGTATGTTGCAAATTGCCTTATTCACCTTAAAGCGTAAAATTATCATTAGCCGCGTTTGAGAGAACTGCTAGGTGCAAGATTTTTGGTCAAGTCGACTTCTCGACTTGAAGTGACTTGTAATGAAACCAACGGCACCAGAAAATTTTGACGGTGACGCTACTACAGACCGACTTGACCCGACTCGGAAGGCCCAAGTCGACTTAGTTGACTTGATCGACCCGACTTGCAGGTCTAATTTCGAATGACACAGTTCTGTGATAACAGTAGCTAGCTTGCTGTGCCATTAGTCTGTGCTGTGCTTGAACCAGCGTGCTTCACCCTTGCTTCAAATCCTTCATCTGGTCTGATAATTTGTTCAGGTTTTTACAATACATGCTTCGAGATTGGTTTATCAGATTGCGTCTATCGTAATCTGTGGCTGTAAACCAAGTGCTGCTCAAATGCTGTTGAATCTGGACTTGTGTTAGTCAAGGATGATTTTATGCAGCTGTGGACCTTACACAAGTCAGCCAGCGATATACTTAGATGCCCCACTTATCAGAACAGAATTATCGACCCTGGCTTTATGCATGACCAGTTGACCATTTTCCATGGATTTTTGCTGGTAGCATACTATAATTTTTAGACAGTGTATGTAATGTGTTTACTATTACTTCCCAACCAAGAGAACTTGGCTCTCAGGTAAATGCTAATTGATGCTACTTAATAGTGAAATAATGATAAAGGACATTACGTCAGCCCAGTCTGGTCAAGCACAGCATTATGTATGCAAATTGTGTTGATTCAGGCTATTTTTGTTTTATACTAGACCATTTGGATCAGGTTTAAAGTCGTTCAGTGTAGACTGAATGCTGTTACACGATGTCTGCGTTTGACTCTTTGTACTCGATATAGTTGTTTCTATGAGTAATTTTGTCGTTGTAGCTAATTTTGGATTGTTATGATCTGTAATTTAACACTGTGCATTATTTGCAGCGAACCCTTTTATTTGCCCATGTTATGTAATAAAATATGCAGACATGTCGCTACTTTTTTTGCATTATTTTTGTGTTTATTTTATATTATTGTTATACTTGTGCTTGAGGACTCAGGACTGCCTGCTAGACTTAAAGAGCATGAGTAAAAACTGCATGAATTTTTACACAACATGAATTTTTTATTGTTAGGCCTACATGCACTGATTTTGAACAAAGTTATATTAAAATCTCTGTTGTTTGTCATTTAACAAGATGTCTCAGAAGTATTGCTCTCTTTTGTATTTTTTTCCAGAATTTGCATGGGGCGTGCATGGTTGAGCAAGAATTGATTTGCTTTTTTGTTGAAAGTTTAGAGTTTATCTCCCCTGGTCAAAGATGGGCTAAACTTTTCTGGTCATCGTGGTAAAGTCTATCTTGTTGGATAGGATTGAGTTGGACATTTAATTATGTACAAAGGATCATAGGCACTGCAGGATCGATAGTAAGTTTCCCGTGATTGTTGGAAAGTGCTCTATCCTGTTATTAGGAACTCGGTGTTTTTCCCTGTGCAGTCCAACTGTTTAGCTGTGTGTGCCACGTCATAGTTTTATTCACGGCTCTATGCAGCTTATGGATTACCAGTTGGACTGTAGTGTATTTTAACATTAAGTTAACTCTGCTGTGATGCATAATGGAGAATGCTGCTGCCTCAATTATTTTGTCCATATTATTTGATCGAATATTTTAGTTATGTCATAATTATGTTGGTAGTTTTGTACTTTAATTTTTGTACTTTAATGCTGAATCATTGTCTACGTCAGTGTTTTCCAACTTTTTTGCTGCAGCAGAACCCTACATAAGTGTCAAAATCACTCACGGAACCCCATGGCATGAAATGATCCGTGAGTCTAATGGCGTAGGCAAAGTGGAATTTTCAGGGTGTCTGGGGAACGATGTCCCAAGCGGAGTCGAGAGGCAAAAAAACCTGAATGTGGGAGTCTGGGGCAAAACCCTGAAATGCTGACGATAAAGCAGCAGGCAAAAGACGTGTCTCATTGTTAACAACATGAACAATATTCAACACTGTATGCAAAAGCAGACGACTAGAAGCACTAATTTGAAACTAAGCATTCGGTGCATAGTACTTCTATGGCTTGTTCTGACGTAATTTCGCACGCTAGTCTAGGTTATTTTTTACTGACGAGCCGCGGAACCCTTGGCAGATGCTCGCGGAACCCTGGGGTTCCGCGGAACCCTGGGGTTCCGCGGAACCCTGGTTGAAAATCACTGGTCTACGTGCATGTTCTGTATGCAAGAGTTTTGCATTCTATTTTACACTTATTTTACATAAAGCTGCATCTAGAAATTTTGCATTTTGCACTCTAAAACATTTTTGCCAACGGCTTTTAGACCTCCTACATGTTTTGATTGAAGTGCTACCAGAAACTTGTATTAGAAATGATGCGTTCTTTTCCCAGATATATGCATTTGTGGTTTCCAAAACTTGGACCGAATATGATCTTTGTTGCTTTTTCCGCCATAAACTTGGAATCACGAGGCAAATTTGTTGTTTAGTTGTTGCAAATGAAAAGTTTTACTAGACAGTCTAGTCCAAACTTGTGTGAGTGTGTGGAATTTTGTGCGTATCTCAGGTTTCATAATAGTGCTAATTGTGATAACCATAAAGTTTGATGCATTCGTTACTACTGCAATTTATAGTACACAGTTGGAACTGAACATTTTTAACATTCTGCATGCTAGTTTAGCTAACTAAAAAGTTTGCCATTAGTTTAGCGAAACTATGAATGTAAAAGCCGTTGTGCAACAGTAGGCAAAGTAGTTTAACTTTATTGTGGCTTTCAGCAGATCCAATTGTAGGCTGCAACTCTTTGGGCCCACAAGAGCTAAAATACAACGTCATTTTCATGCACACATGTATTATTGCTAAAAGTAGCCTTGAAGTCCTGCAGTAGAGATGACCAGAAATGCTTCTTAACATCCACACTCTATCCCATTCACATTCTAATCCAAGTCACAAACCCAGTAAATGTGAATGGGATAGAGTGTCACAGTTCCATTTTGCAATGTCTAGAGGCCTGCATAAAGTTTATTACACAAGGGCATTAGATGGAAGGCGCAAGTAATTATTTTCATTGCCGTCAAAATTCCCAGAATTGACTTGTTTTTTGTCCCATTCCTGTGGGATTCTCGTTGCCGCGATCATCTCTACTTCAGCTACTTTTTGTCACCTGAGTCACTTCACTTACGTTAAATCTGCAGCACTAGTTCACGATAAAACAACAGATTACAATGAAAAACACTATGAATGTGTCTACAGAATGGTCGTTCAGAAATGTCACAATCGTACCTGCATCAAATGCTTGCCGATTTTCAATATCACATAGCTGGCAGACTGAGCAGTAAATTTGCGGTGTAGGCTAGTGATCATTAATGGCCTCGTCAGACCTACCTCTAATATTATGGAAAGGCAGTCATAATTGCTTCGGCCTATGCACCGACCATCTAACAAATGATAGGCTTTGCCGCTGTCAAGTCTCAAACGTCTCAAATTTACATCACCGTCACGGAGGACTACCGTAACCTAATCATGACAGCATTTGCGTTTCCTACAGTAAGAAACATAAAGCATTATATAACCCGGGCCCCTGTCTCGTACTGTACAGTGTTACTTGCCAAATGGTGTCTCCTGACGTCAAACTTTTGCAGGGTGTTCGAGTCTGACAGAAGAACAGAAGGACAGACCACACTATGGTGGTATTTGTCGCAAAAGTCGGCATCGTTGCTGCTTTCAAATAATAGCTTTAAAATAATAGGCTAAGGAAGGCAAGGAAACTAATGTTCAATAATAATTATTATTATTTAAACCAAAAGTAAAAAGTAAGAACTATGATGAAAAAGGTCAGCGCACACTTTGACGCGCCGTTTGCCGGTGATGTGTAAAATGGGAAGTTCAAAGTTGGACCTGCATTCTGTTTGTTCGATGGAAAAAAAATTTGTACAAGAAAAACACTTGTTATATATTTCTCGTTTTGGAGAGTACGTAAACTGTCTCTCTCTTTCGCACATGTAGACTTATATACAAGTTTCTTGTGGAAGTGGGGATACACAGTTTTTGTGTTGTTATGCAAGTTTATTGACACCGTGTCCGGAAAAAGAGTACACTTTTTCTTGAATAACTAAGACAAATTTAAACTTACTTTTCTATAATTTTTGGCACGCATTATCACAATGATGCGCTTTACTAAAAGCATCTAAGACTTGTCTTCAAAATTTACTTCTCATTAAGTATAGCTAATTTAGTCGTGACGTCATCGAAAATGCCATTTTTGCGGAAAGATAACGTCTAAATGAGCCTCTGCAATACTAAAACGGGAAAACTGATAAAAGAAAATTGCAGTAGAAAAAACTTCAGAGATTGATGGCTTAGAAATAAATTATTGTTATCAAAATTTTTAACTTTTAGTCAGGCTCTTCGCCGTGTTAACGCGTGGCCGTCGCGTGCAGTACGGGAACGTCATTGTGCAGCAGCCGTTATCAGCAGGCAGCGTCATTTCTGCAGCCTGCGTTAGCGTCGCGGTAGTGTACATTTCGTAACATTTGTAATTAAGTTGTTGACTCAAAAGTTGGTTAATAGCAAGTTTTGTCACTGTCGATGGCAACTTAGGCAGCTACAGGCTAAAGTCGCCTATTTTTCTGCATTTCTGTTTATTTCGGTGCGGAGTAAAGTAAGAATACGGACAGTGCTTTATTTTACACGGTAAAATGGCGTCAGTATTTGGGCGAAGTGGACTATCAGTAAACTGTCAGTTGCATGTTGCTTTTTTAATATTGCCTACAAAAAATTATAAACATATTTTTAATTTTGTTAAAAGTTATTAACCGAAACACTGTTAGCTTTTTTACCTCGGACGCAATAAAAACGGCTTTTTGATGACGTCATAATTACGTCAGCTCTAGGTACTGACATGGGAATGTAAAGAGAAAATTTCTTAACAGTTTAATAAAGTGAATATTCAGGACGACTCGTGCAAAAAATTATGAAAATATGTTAAGGTTTGACAAAGATATGTTGAAAAAAACCATAGACTTTTTTTCCGAACACGGTGTATGTGTTACGGTATCAGCAATAGATACTGCATTATCTGAGACCAAAATTGTTAATATTTTCGACATTTGAATTTCCTGTCAAATCACTTGTCGGGTTTGAATGCATTTGCCATGTATAGCCCTCAAATCATGTCATCCTTATATCTTTTTCATTCTGAAGCCTCTGCATTGGCTGAAAATAAAATATTAAGGTACTGAATACTATCTTTTGTCACAGCCACTGAATGTGACTGAAGTTCTCGCTTCTCATTTCTTGTTGAGACGAATGACGAAAATATAAATCAGTGTGAACTTTGTGAAAATGGCTCGTGCTTCAACGCGATTGGGTGGGTTAGTTCTTAGTTTGACTGATAAGTCATACGGTTGGACTAATGGGTTAATGATAAATAATAAATAATGTTATTTTGTCTATTCACAGTAGAGTGATGTCTGCATGACTGACATCATTCTGCACTGCACAATCTGAATCAACCTAACGAACAAGTTTTGTCTAGTATCGATTGATGATGCCTTGAATCCATCGGATGAACTTGGATACTTTGGCGTAGACTCCGGGCTTATGTGGCAGACCACACCCACGTCCAAAAGAAGTAACCCCAGCTTGCACCCAGTGATCGTTGACGTAGCAGACCAGCGGGCCTCCCGAGTCTCCCTTCATGCAGTCAAACAAACCGCCACATTATTATTAACATTGTACCGTGTTTAGATAGACCTAGTTATAATTAGTAGGCCTATAAAAACAAAACAAGACATAAAACTCTTGCCCGATATTTTTGTCAAATATAGATGAATTTCAACAAGAATTTACTCGTACAATCTTGAAAAAAAATTACGATAAACGAGTGATTGATCATACGCTTATAAATAATGCTGCTGCACTTACTACCTGGTAAAATATTAATAGTCTTCAAAAACTGCACGTACTGGAAGCACAACAGCTAGGGAAGACCAAGCGTGCACGTACTGAAGACCACGGTCTGGAGTGGTATATAAATATAAGTGAGTGTTAAACGAACTTATACTACTCTAGGCAGTGGTTTAACCGACACTTATTTCATGGCAGTCGACGGTCGGTCGTGTGGCCTACATGGACATTCGTTTGGTCACGCTAGAGTGCACCCGTGACTTTACCAACTCGTTATATCATTGCAGACACAGTGTTAGAAATAGGCGGAACGAACGCAGCCGTAAAACAAAATGATGAAAATGACACAGACGCATGAGTCGACGTTGTCAAAACTTTCCTAAGAATTTTTCTGAACAACTTTTAAGGATAATTTCCTAAGGTGTTTCAAAAACGCGCATCCTTCTCTAGGTTATTCTTAAGATAATAAATTTTCCTAGGCTCTTGGAAAGAAACCTTGAGATCGAGACATGCCTGGCAAGTGTCGACGCCTCCGTGTTCATATCCGGCACACATCATGCGATCGGTCAGAGTAAACTCGGCGCCGAGCCAGTCTCGTCGTCTGCAGACCTGCATCGGTACCAGCGGGATGCTGGCCTGCTTCAGAGGTCGCCTACCGCCAGCTGTATAGCATCATGACATTCATTTATACTGTACATAAAACATGGCTGGAAAACCTATATATAGCTTGTCTGAATTTTTTAGGTTTTATAGTTTTTTACGTTTTAAAGATCTTATTTGGGTTTTTAGGTTTCTATAGGTTTTAGCTCCGTATGCGTTGTCTCGCAGTGTAGACTGTACACTGTTGTGTGGCTGATGGCTAAGGAAATGGAGATCATGCAGCGCCCCGTGGACCTTATTATACATCTAGTAATAGACTTTTACGTTTTACGTATTTCAATGCAGAAAGAAATCCCAAAATTAAAAATACTACCGAAAAAAAACGTAATTTAGCCCTATACTATTTTTCATGTGACATCACAGATGCCAGTGCCGAAACGTTAATAAAATCTGTAAATTAAGATGGTAACTTTGATCAATGCATAATGCTAATTAACGAACTGCAAAGTCTAAGGCCTCTTAGACTTTGCAGTTCGTTAATTAGCATTATGCACCGATAAAAAGCTAACGACAGAGATACTTGGCATCAGTACGGCTATAGGCCTACGCTCTGACAGGAGTTCGCCATCAAGAAGAAGAAGAAGAAGAAAGTCTATAGGCCTACCTGCGACGCCCCATCCTGTGATGACGCACTGCGTTGTCGCGTGGAACTCGTAGTCGGGTGGCGGCAGGCAGACAGGACTGACGGTCGACGACCAGCTGACTGGCGAGTTAAGTCGGAGCAACGCGACGTCGCTGTCGAACGTGTCCAGGTTGAAGTCCGGGTGTAGGAAAACTCGGCCGACCGTGTGAGCGACTCGGTGAGGTTCGAGGGCCAGTAGATCGTGTGCGCCGGTCAGCACCAGCCAGTTCCTCGCCGTCAGGTCTCTGTGTTCCACCAGTCCACTTACGATTATACGATGAACGATATACGCATCAAACGTGCGTAAAAAAGGACAGTACAAATACACACGAACACACAAAACAAAACAAAAACACAACAAAAGCGAAGAACGACACATAGGCTATACTATATTGCTTAATTTAGTCTACGATACACTGGTTTAATGACATATGACAATTAGACCGTAAACCGTTGGATTGTCAAAAAGACGCAGTCAGTGGCTTCGTGGCAGGAGGATAAAAATTTTTCTTGTCGGAGAATTTTCTTCGAAAAAGTACGTACACTTCAAGGCCGAAAATCCCCTATTTTCGGGAAACTTAGGAGCAACATTAAAATTTTGAGCGCCATTAAACTCCTCTATCGCAAGTCTCCACTCCAGCAGTTTATCAATCGGAAAACTGCCACTTCCTGCCCCCAACTTTCTTAACCCACGACGACGACGTTTGCCTATGATGCTGTGTTTTACGACAGAGATGCAGTCTGAAGACCATACTAACTGGTCGACACAGTGAGCGGTGGTGAGGACCCACTGAGCGGCTATCAGCGAGCCGGCACAGCGCGAGCTGCGAGCGTTCCGGTTGCGCAGAGCGATCTGCCACGGCCAGCTGCGAGCTCGCGACTCGTCGCCACCAACGATCCTAGCGCCACTCGGCGGCAGGACGGGACGGCCGCATGTGAGTGGCGGTGGTGGTGGTGGGCCGTGACGGTGAGCTCGTAGCGCGACCAGCTGTGAGGTGCCGATGGGACGCTGACGACGAGCGCTGGACGGAAGACGAGAGTGTTGAGAGTTTGTCGTGTGCAACTGCCGCACGTCGTTGCCGCTGGCTGCGTCCAGTCGCGACTCGTCTTAACATTTCAATAACAGTACAGCGCCGTGTATAAGTGTCTGACAACCGACGCATACGACGTCTCATCTGGCATACACACACTGTCAAATTACACCGTGTCCAGAAAAAGTTAACTGTTTGCTAGACATTTTTTCGCTGCCGTTAACGACTCAAGCAGCTGAAAGCTAATAGCTTTTATGTAATTTTCGTCCTTTCTGACATATGGTTTTAAGTCAGATAACGCAAAATGACAGCACTGATTACGCTACTGCATGGGCCGCATTACTTAGACGTACAGATGATCAGCGGGCACAGGCATTCGCCTCTTGGCCCGCCTCTTCAGTGTGATCTTCATCATAAAGTTATAAACACAATAAAATTTTAATTGCAACATATATTTACTGCCACTTCCGGTTCCGTGAATTTGTGCTTTAAAGTTATGCACAATATATTGACTTTACCAGAAGTTATCCGGCAAAGTTAATTTTTTTCTGTTTGTTAAATAAGCACATACCGATTCAATGATAAGTGCATGCAAATACGCGCACTACGCTGCTGTTTTAAGATCAATGTTCACAAACATACAGACCGGAGATGGTGGGTGATCGATGGTGTGTCAGGCAGGCGACGGTACGGTAATGGTTGACACCAGGCTGGTAGACCTTGCGTTGTGAACAGGCGGCTGGGCCGTGGTGATGCCAGCAGGACAGGTCGTTCTGATCGAAGTCGACTGCGGTGCAAGGCAAATGGCACGAGTCAATGCAATCACGCCAGTCGTCTACGCCGGCGACGTACACTCCGCCCGGGATGTGACGGTCCCGCAGCTCGTCTGATAGATACATTCAGTCACACCGCTCATCTCTCAGTTTACCGCCGTGTTTAAGAAACAGGAAGTTAACGGGTTCAACACCCCCGTCTTCTGCTCTCCGGAAATGTTGGGAATTTTTTTCACTTGACAAATCAACGAAAGACAATCATTTGCACTGCGCACAAACGACTAAAATGTTGCCACAAGATATGTTTTGAGAGACAGAAATGCGCAAAAGCATGCGTTTGCGGCCGGGTCTCTGTTCAGCTCCGCACCCCACTGGGGAGCTGAAAACGCACATTTTTCCACTTCTGTTCAACCCCAAATTTGAAAATGTTCTCATTGCACTGGATAACTGAAATTCTGCATGCGAAAAACGGTGACACCGCACAAATTAATCGTGTAATATTTTTTTGCGGTAGAATCTACCGTTTACCCACAATGGATGCGTTAAAGACAGACGACGACAGACGACACATCGTACCAAAGACTCGACTTAACAGTCTGCCAAAAACTCAGCACGGGGAAGGCTTACATTTGAGTCGAAATGTTAGAGCAGTATGCGTGAGAGCGGTCAGCAAGCTGAAAATGACAATAAGCCATTGGTTCAAGAAGTTCATGGCACGCATTCAACTGGATCAATGGATCGTGAACGATGACGTCATGCGGCGCCTTTTTCGTCGCCGTATCTGCATCTCGCGCTTGTCATGCGGCATTCATCGCTGTAGACAAACACATTTACATGTACTGTTAATAGTTAACTTGACCGGCGTAACAGACTACCGTAAAAACGTCTGACTCACGATCAAGAGATCGTGGATTCGAATCAGACTAATATCAAAATTTTACAAAAACTTTGATAACATAATTGATTTCATAAAATTTCAAAAGCCTTTTTTATACTACAAATTTTGCCTATCGCATCGCAGAACTTGCCTCTGTTGCCTGTGTTAGATCTACGTTATTATGCAGCCGTCCTACTAGGCTGCATCGCGGGTCTTGCTCGCCCGCCTGTCTGTCTGTCTGCCTTTCACGCACAAGTTCCATAACTCAAAAATAAAATCACGCATAAAACCGTAACAGGCGTAAGCGTGCCATAAATAGGGCAAAAGTAAGGTTAAAGGTCAGCTTCGACGTTAGGGCTGTGTAGGTCTAGGCGGACGGCCGCATAATGCCATAATGTCGGCACTTGGCCGACGACGACGACACAAAGCAGTCGTACTTACTCCAGCAGACTGAATGCCGGACACGAAGCTGTAGCTGAGTTTTTTCACTTTGCTGACCGTTCTACGACATACTGAACGAAATAAAATGAAAAATCAGTCTATTGGTGAGTGAAACTAGGTAGAGCCCGCGCCGCGCCCGCCGGAAGAGCGCTTACGACTATTAACTATAGAACAGTAGCATCAGCGACGACCTAGCTGCAGCGCACGCCGACATGCGTGGCGGGTCGGTAGGCGGCGTCGCATCAAACGAACAGGACACGTACTAAACGCCGCAATAAATGAGAATGCGAAGTACCTACGTCCTGCGGCGGTATAGCTGTGAGCTGCTGCGGTAGGTATGTGTCTGACGACAGCATTGTATTTGTATGCTCTGATCATCAACAGCGTACGTTCCTACCGACTACGTGCTGATCGATCTTTACCAGCGGTTCTCGACCACTTAATAATAATTCTGCTCTGTACATAGGCCTACTGGCACTGTGAGACAGTCCGACTAATTATCATGCGTTGTGCGCGATAAAGTGGCTGGTACATGCACAATATTTCAAATGAGGACTGCATCGCGTCTGGCCAGATTAGCCTCATCGTTATCGACAATAACCACAGTGTAGATCACTCCAGTCCAGCTGTTTTAACTTTTAAGTCGGTCGTGGAGTCATCCTTTGTGTACTAAGGACTCGATCGGTCTCAGATGCGTAAAGTAAGAGAGCTTGTACAGCGGAATGAAATAAGCCTATTTGTTTTGTGCGGTTGGCTTGCCAATTATTTTCGACTCCCGTAGTTTAGGCCTAACCATAGTTTGACCTATAATCATCTTTCACCGAAATGTTAAGCTTCAACATCTCGGTGAAAGGTAATTAGGCCATAGGGGCCTTACACTTTCAACTCAAGACTACAAAAGTTTTACAACAATTAAGAATGAATCCGTCTTTGGAATTATTCGTGCTCTTGACTGTAGGCCAAGCCAGCACCCTTGGAACGAGGCCTCATCACAGCATGCACATACAAACAGCCCAGCTAAGATAGCCGACGTCCGTACTGGTTGTCAGTAACTTTCAAGGTCTTCCAAGGTCGACGATTTTCGTCTGGTCTGAAAGGGCATAGCCTATGCGATATCCTATTAGTGATTAATATAGTAACCTAGGCGCTATCTCTTACCGTTTCCGAGATACAGCCACTCAATTTTAATTCAAGCTATAGCTTGAAACTTTTCGTTGAAAATTGCGGCCAAATCGCTGCAGATTGAGACATATGGTTTCTACTATTGACAGCGTAGGAACTTTATGAAGTCGCCGCGCGGCGCCATCCGATGGCACCATCGCTGACCTCCTACGACTAAACGCTTAGCCATATAGACTACTGCACGATTGGCATGCGTTATGACTTCTTAAGGTCATTCAAGGTCAATGATTTTCATGTCATTTGCATGAAAGCCACGTGCTACTTCCTTCTTTTTTTCTTTTCCAATAATGCACATATCCTCTTGCGAGTAATGTCGTGCATTCCTATTAGTGATCAGTAGCAATTGGACCCTATCTCGCACCGCTTATCTACAATACATCCATGACAGACGACTGACGGACGGACGGACAGGCAGACAGTCAGACATACGACGTACCATAATAATAAGCTCGACCGTTTATACGTAAGTACGGTCAGCTAAAATAACGAGTTAGGCCTACTTGCTGTGGCTCCACTCATCGGTGAGTTATCAGATAAGTTACCGTTACGTGCATTTTTGCGCAATGCGTTTGTAGTTCGTAATGACATAGCAAATTTTACCAAATGATACGAACGAACGGTGATTACGTGCATCTTCGCATTTGTTCACAATCTCCTACCATTCGCGTGAGTCTGGCACGAAGTACGCGATCCGCACAACTCTAAGGCGAATTGTTTGTTTACATTTGACTGATTTAACTATTCTATAGCTTGTTTGTTTACTTTTAGTACAGTAACAGTAATTTGTATCGCATTATTAACCTAGAAAAAAGTAGTATAAAGACGAAAATTACTAGTTGTGTGGAGTAAATAATTAGGTGTTACAG
>Ga0209454_1001924_pt1 | contig 13628 bp, 7 predicted proteins | sample WorMetHERISLAND1_2_FD_187400 | JGI IMG/M metagenome (GOLD analysis project Ga0209454, IMG submission 187400) | Marine gutless worms symbiont microbial communities from Max Planck institute for Marine Microbiology, Germany - Olavius geniculatus... | ecosystem: Host-associated > Annelida >...
AATTAATAGGTCATAGTGATGCAGTTTACTTAGTTAGTCTAAATATACTGAATAAAAAAATTTTCAACTAGTATATTTGGTTAGTTCAATGCTATGGTCTTACGACCACACAGTTGAATTGAAATTAAATGAAGCACTTACAGCATTAGGAATTAGGCAAGAAGTTGAACAAATTATGGCCAACGTTTTTATTCAACGTTTTTAAACGTTTTTTATTCTTGCTACGTTTTTACCTTTTTTAACGTTTTTTTATTTTTCCTGGAACGTTTTTTACATCTATGCTTAGAATAAAGTGGCCGACGTCGGTTCTCTGTGTGGTCAGCATGCACCAGAGTTTGCAGCGTTTTGGTTTTGGCGTTTTGTTTGTCTTCGTTAAAGGTGAAGGTGAGTATAACGTTTAATAGGAAACCTATCACAAAGCTACGGATCGTCACCTGCTGTATGGGATCACACAGAGTTAGCTGCTACCAGACACAGGTAAACGCTCGCCGCCTTAACCTCAGCCAGACAGGCCAGTACTCGATTTACATACCCCGGAGGGATGGAAGACTGAGTTGACCTTGGTGTTGGTTATATACCTAGATGGTTTACCTGTTCGTAGACAGTCACCCATCCAAGTAGTAACCATTTGATAGTGACCCGAACGGGAATCGAACCCATGACCTCTCGATCGTAAGTCCGACACCCTACCACCAAGCCAGATGGCAAGATGTCTGATAATTATTATATAGCGGCGTTATCACAACACACACTGCTATGCTGAGTGAACGTAGGAATCGTCAATGATCGACATTACAATCATGAGTACTTACGCCTAAGCGTGCGTATACTCGTATGCTGACCGTTTGCTAAAGCCGCTCTTTGGCGCGCTGGTGTAGGCTGCCGAATCATTGCGAATCTGATCTCATTCAGTAAGCTTCGTATTACTGTGATTATAAACCCGACCGACGTCGCGATGTGTGGAAATGACGTGGCATGCATTGATTGCGCCAGATTATCTGGCAGCGGGAAGATTATACCTTCACCAGATGCATTACGCCTCTACATCGTATATGGCATGTCCCAAAACCGTGACACCTCACGTCGCCGTTTTTCACGTGGCAAAAATTGAGGTTTAGGATTAGGGTCAGTATTCTGAGTTAACGCCAATTTCAGTTAAAAAACGGCCACGTGGGAAGCGGTTCCGTGCACTGTAACCCCTAAAACTGATGTCACCGTCAATGTCAATGTCAAATGTAAATTTGTATAGCGCATTATCGTTAAAAACCTTTAATGCGCTGTACACACTAGTATTGCGAGAACAAAAACGTTTTATTGACTGTCTGAAATTGTCTGCAGAACATTCCGGATTACGAAGTTTATCGGGCAGTGAGTTCTAGACAGTTGGTCCGGCAACCGTAAGTGCTGAGCCGATGACGTGGCCGAACGCAGACGCTGTCGGAAAACGACGTCATTTTTCAATAAAATCAAATTTTACTTGGCAGTTAGCTGTAGAACATTTTAGTAAATAAACCTGTGAAATTTCAGATTTAAAAGCCAAACGGTTGCTGAGAAAACAGCGAAAAACTTTAAGGGGGCTATTTGTTTGCCGCACCCTGTATATTAGGCATATGTGTTTCGTTAATTTTCGGATAAATATGCAGGCAGCGCATGTGGCGTCAGCCGGTCTGTCGTCTGTGCAAGGCTCCTCGGGCGTCAGGAAAGCAATTCGACATGTGCACTCGTTTATTTGTCAGAGGCTTGATAAACTCACGAAGTAATAAAATGATATAAGTGTAGTCTTATTCTTTTTGAAACTGAAATGCGACTAAAACAACTTAAATATCTAATTTCTGGATAACATAAAAAGCAAGCGTTAATTAGGCTTAGATAAATATTTACATGTATAGGGTGCGACAAAAATGTGGGCCTCTAAAGTTTTTCGCCGTTTTCTCAGCAACCGTTCAGGATTTTAATATGACATTTTACAGCTTTATTGACTGAAAAACTTTACATTTAACTGCCAAGTAAAATATAATTCTGTTGAAAAACGACGAAGTTATAGACTTTTTAACATGACCGCCTACCGACTTTTCAGCATTAAAATGTTCAAGCTAAAAATGATATTTTATTTTTAAACACTACTTACACGTTACTGCTGATGACGTCGCAGTGACGTTTAATAAACAGTAATTTATATTGTTTATAAACTGTCACTAAATTATCGTTCTTTCAAAGCAATCGCCGGCTACCCACCGGGTTCATCTTACTGCAGGACGGCGCGCCAGCATACACAGCGCGCAGCGCACGGAACAGACTGCGGGCCAACTGTCCAGATTTCACCACAAAAACCAGTGGCTTCTAAATTTGCCGAATATAAACCCAATGGACTATCGCGTGTGGGGTGCAATGTTGGAGGCTTACTGCAAGCTTAAAACAAAGCCGAAAACAATCGCCGAAGTCGAGGAAGCGCTTCAGGTTATCTGGAGCAACCTGTCATAAGAACCGATTGACAAGGCTGTGAAAGACTTATCAAATTAAGCGACAGAAGGCTTGTGTTGGAGCTTGGAGCTGGCAGTGGACAGTTCGAACATTCACAGTGACAATAAAATTCTGGCATCTGTTCATTGGTTAACTGTGTTGTTTCAATGATGTTATTGAATTGGTGTTGTAACTTGAACATTTTTAATGCTAAAAATCGGTAGGCGGTCATGTTAAAAAATCTATAACTTAGTCGTTTTTTAACAGAATCACATTTCACTCGGCATTTTGATGTAAAATGTCATAGTTAATAAAGCTATAAAATTTTAAATTAAAATTTCAAACGGTTGCTGAGAAAACAGCGAAAAACTTTAGAGGTCCACTTTTTGGCTGCACCTTGTATGAAAGTGTGACAGTTCCATAATACTGATGATGGCAGTATGTAGTTGGATAAAAACTCTTCTCAGAGTTGCAACAATCGTTAACTCGTAGACGTTTCGCTAGCAGTATTGTATGAGTGCTAAGTACTTTGGCGTAACCCGATCTAATGTGCTGGTGGTAAAAAAATTAATCGATTGGGATGTGTGCTTGCACGGTCATCTATCCGTTTTCATTGCGCCGCGTGTAGGTGTGTCTTTGTAATGATATCCTGACACTCACCTGTAGCTGTAGCGACGATAATACCTTGTATCTAAACACGCTAGCACTCACAGTATCAGTACCTGTAATCGACACGTTTAAAAGCACGATGATGCTTTTTCATCGATTAATGACAGTCTTTGCAGCACGGACATATTAGCTTTGTCGATAGAGAAGAAGGCCGTAGTCACGTAGATAGTCGCGTATAGGCCTACTCCGCTATCGAAGTATACCTGTACGTCAGTCAAGCGAATACAGATTCAAAGTAGCGTAGGTCATAACGAAACTAAATTTACAAATCGGTACATAATGGGATTTTATCGTATATCTGCTATGACGTCATAGGCCTACAAGTTAAGGTTTTAGCGCCCGTTACTGTAAGCCTGTAACGTAGCATAGGTGTAAACAGCGCTGCATGTCATTTAGATGCAGAGACACTGAAGTGGGTATAGATAAATCCTATCGAGTTTATGCGGTACCGGTAGTAACTAAAAAGTGTGCTTTCAGCTGTGTTGTAAAACTTGGCGGACAGACGGTAGCGTGGACGGTATTCGGTAGTGAATTTTTCATACGTGCAGATCTGTCACGTTAAATGCTTGTTTGGTACAGCGAAGCGGACGTCGATGGAATTTTGATGGCGACGAGCGCTATCTTGTGTTGTAGCGCTGTTGTACTGGCATAGAGAGTGTAGCGACTTCAATGTCGGCTTGTCTCTGACGCGCTTTCCGCACGGACAGATTAATGATCGATCAGCGCGGCATTGTCTTGAGCTTTAGCGTAACTTCTCCAGAACTGCAACAGCAGCGCCATACAGCAGTGATTTGCAGCAGACAACAGATGATCGGATAGCTCTGCAGGCATTAGTATACGCTTTGTCAGTGGTTAGGTATTTCATATTCACGCATCATATCCATAGATGCGAAAACATTTTTATGTTTTTATAAAAGTTTTAAAAACATGTTTTTATCTTTTAAAAATGTTTTTAATGTTTTTTTTATTTTTTAAAATGTTTTTTTTAATTTTTAATGTTGCGTTTTTGTACTTATTAAAACATAAACTTTAACGTGGCATGCATTACAACGTCCGTAGTCTACATAATTTATGTTCGATTAAAAGTCATAAAGGAAAATGAACAGTGTCAAAAGTTTCAGAAAATGTTTTGACTATTGAGTTGTCGTTTGAAGTCTGCCTGGAACTACGTTGGAACCTCACGCCACTCTTTGATAGTTGCACCCTGTGACGACGGCTCTGAAATGAGTTTTAGAAATGACACCGTCATAACGACAAAACTGAGGGTGCTTCGTGCAACGTGAACTTCGGGGTAAACTGACACAATTGGAATTGGACAGAAGTGTCGAAGGTGCTGTTGACCATTCCCCAGGAACCAGACTCGATCGACGGCAACTGATGCATTCACGGGAGAAAAGACGGCGCATGTGTGTCAAGTGATTCGAGTGATGCGACGAGAAGCTGTCTGTCATCAGAGCGCGTCGTGGGAACCGGTCAACTGCACGGCGCAATGATGGCGCGTGAGCAGCACATCAGAGGACTGACGACGCGGACTTCAAGGCCAAGCAATTATTTTCATTTTAATCAGGCCTAATAATGAAAAACCGTTTATAATACGCGATATGTCAGTGATGTGAAGTGTCGCGCGGTGTCTCTGCAACAGGCGGGCTTTTGTTTGAAATCATTTCCATTTGCTTTTTAAAATTTTTTTCTATTATGTTGCTGATAAGCTTAAATCTAAAGTACAACTTTTGCTTTATTCCGTAACAGTAAACTACATCTGCGTACTATAGCGAAAACTGGAAGCAAAAAAACTGGAAATGTCGTGTTTTTGAAGCCTGTTTTTTTTCATTTCAGCGGCGCTGTCGGCATAAATGCAGGTATCAATATCAGGATGGCACACCTTGGCAGCAAGGCATGCACGTCACCGTCAGTCAGGTGTTGCCTATAGGCTACCTGCTATACCTGGACTATTAATGACAACCGGCATAATTAGCCATAGCCACTTACGCCGAGTCGCTGGCCGGATCGGCTCACCAATATACTAGTCACGAGGTTTGTGATAAATAATGTGCACTCTCCCTGCTACGCCATACCATACCCACGCCGAATTACTTGCTTGTTGTACGACCCTCCACCATAGGAAGACGCATAATGCATCGTAGTCTGTCCGTATGTCTGTAAGTTCGTTGCTTTACTTGCTTTGTAACACACAACATTATCCACTGGCTTCTGATAGAAAAAAATATAAACAAAACTGAAGTTTCTGAGACGATGAAAATTTGCTATAGCCTTGTATAACTGAAACTGTACTGCCTACAAAAAGCCTTTGCTTATCGCTAAAACCAACAAAGCTCAAAGATACATTTTCTGTGTTAATTACCACAGGCTGTCATGTTAACAAAAATCAAAATCTGCAAACCGAGACCAAGATTGCAGGTCTCGACTATCATCGACTTTTCATAAGACTGACGATTTCAGACCTCAACAGTATATTCGTAAAATCGATCAACACATTGAAAGCATTCAGTAAGTCAGCTTGTAGGCTTCAGATTCATAGTCATACTTCACCAAGATTAGCTATAGACTATATAACAAAAATGTATGACCAAGACCAAGACAGAAATTTCGAGACAAAGACCACAATTATTTTCGTTGGTAGACAAAGACCAGTTAGCCGGCCAGATATCGAGCTAAAAGTACAAAAACTTGTTGTTTTCAGTTTCAAACGCTCAATGCGCGTGGTGCAAACTGCAGTATAATTGCCATAGCAAGTCGTCCGTCCGACTGACTGTCCGTGTCTACGATTTATACGCTATTGATATGACATATATAATATGTTAATCTCATACTGTACAGCATAATTATGTGTTGCCACTCCAGCAGTCCAACTGTGTAATAATGTCATTCCAGGCTAATAGATGTAAGTTTGTTTGTTTGTCAGCCCGTGTGTGTGTGCCTGAACTTCGACGTTTCGTGTGCACGGAGTCTTGCTTATCGATGAGTTATTATAACGTCTCAGCAGGTCGTACGTACGGTCAGCAGTGCAGTGCGGTTCTTTGTGACTGTGTGTGCTGTTTGTTTTCATGTGACGGACGCAGAACCACGGTCTGTCTGCACTACGCATGGACGTCATCGACCCGCTGTCCACCACGCACCGGTCAGCTATGTGACGTAATCGGCGTGACGTCACAGAGACACGATGACGTCACTGGTCAACGGAAATGAATGCAAGGCGCAGACTCGTCGTCAGTTCACCAAGCAACAGATCGAAGGTTGGTGCCAGCGAGCACGTGTGACGTAGACATGACTGTCAGATATGGGTCGGGTCATCCTATGAGCCGGGTCGGGTCGGGTCGGATCGGGTCATATCGTAAAACTGTTAAGTACATTTTCGCGCGTCATGATGTAATTTTATTTGTAATTGGCACGCGACACGACAACGGCGTTTATTATGATCAGCTTTGCACAGTCATGCAAACGTTATCCGTTAAATTTTATACTGAATAATTTATGCCGCAAATAATTTATTGATTAGGTAGGTCAGGCTAACGTTGTCGATTTGTATTGTTTATTACGAGCGACAGCGTGTAATGCTTCGCGCGTCTTAGCCATCGTCTTGGCGTCTGTCTGTCTGTCTGTCCGTCCCTGGCACTGTATCAAAATGGCGACACCTAATCATGAAATCGTTACTGTGGGCTGTCATAAGGACTTTAGTTTATCGTGACAAAATTTCGCGCCCCTGGGTGAATACCCTTCGAACAAGGGCGTCAAAGAGGAGTACGCCCCTGAAAAGACATTATTTTGCCGCTATTGGCTCGTTTAATGTGAAAACTGTTGCAGATAGGTACAAATATGCTGCACATAATTACAAGCGCTGGTGACGGGCTTTTTAGGTTTATCAACATCGATGACCTTGAATGATCTTGAGTCCTCCAAAAGAGGAGTTTTCGTAAATTTTTCGCGATTTTGGCCTGCGACACACATTTTAAGAGTGAATTAAATTACACCGAAATGGCTGGAGATAGACCTGGACAACATGCGAAGAGGAACTGCTAAGGCTGTCGCGCGTCTCATGAGCTTTGCTTAAATTACTTGTTTGTGCAGGCAGCATTTTATTATTACAAAGTTCATTAAAACAGTCAACTTCATACCGGCAGCTCGACGTGACGTACCGTATTCATGCATTTTCTATGAGATGGATCAGGCTGCTACGTCAGTTGCCCAGTCCTGCGCCAAAACACTGTCAGCAACACGCATTTCTCTCACTTCTCTGCAAATTTCTGCTTCTCTTGCGCTAAGATTTAAAGACTTGTCTTAAACCGACTGCAAAGGAAAAAGCTCGAACACAAACTTTACAAAGACGACGGCCGGACATAACGAGCGTTTGTCGTTGCTGCATCATCAGAATGAAACTCCGTGCTCGACAGTGTCAGTTACTGGTGAAGCTTTAATTTGGCCAGTTCTTATTGAAATTCTAAACTCATCTTTTTATTTTGCATTGTACTATCTTAGCCATCGTCAAGGTGTCTGTCTGTCCGTCCGTCTGTCCGTCCGTCCGTCACCCCCTGGCACTGTATCAAAACGGCGACACCTAGAATCACGAAATCTTCATTTTGGGCTGCTCCAAAAATTCTAGTTTTAGTATCAAAATTTCGTGCCCTTGGTTGATAAGGTTCTTTTCAAACGAGGGCATTAAAGTAGGGCACTTCTCTCCCCCTAAAAAAGACGCTATTTTGCCGCTATTGGCTCTTACAGTGTGAAAATGGTTGCAGATAGGTACAGACTTGCTGCATATCATAACAAGCACTGGCGACGTGCTTTTTAGATTTGTCAACGTCGATGACCTTGAACGACCTTGAACCCCCAGAAGAAGGGTTTTGGTGAATTTTTTTGCAATTTTTGGCTGCAGTGCACATTTCAACTGTGAATTGCGACGAAATGGCTGAAGATAGACTACAACAATCTGCATGTGAAATTTTCAGCATTGAACAAAGATTTTAGCTGTCCAAGTCCGAGGCCTGCGCAGTCGGGCGTCAATGACGGCTATCTCCCTAAAAGTGGTTATTTTACCGTTTTAGCGTGAAAACAGTTGCAGATGGACGCAGACATACAGCTTATCATAACAAGCGCTGGTGACGAGCTTTTAAACGGTGTCAACATCGATGACCTTGAGTGACCTTGAATTTTTAAAATAGGAAGTTTTAGTGTTTTTTTGCAATTTTCGGTTGTGGTACACATTTCGTAAGTGAATTGCACCGACAGGGCTAAAGATAGACCTAAAGACCTAAACAACCTGCAAACAGCAACTGCTAAGGCTCTCGCGCGTTTCATGAGCTTTGCTCAAATTACCTGTTTTTTTTCTCGCTATACGGCGCTTTTCAGCCGAGTTTAAGAAGCACCGTAACAAGTTTTAAAGATGATAAATAATGCCAATGACGATAATTGTAGTGATAATGTATATTGAGTCGTCCTCTCGACGTGTTGATTTGTGTGACAAGTCACTGAAAGATGTTATTCCCAGCAGCGTGTAAAGACAGCATTTGACCTGGAATTTGTGCTGATCATTTGACATTCGGCCACAATAAGGCTAATAGCTGTTTACTTGGCTTTACAGTGGCAGGTGTAGTCGTCGTTGCGGTAACCCGTCCTCTTCTGGCAGCGTCGTACGCAGCATCGCGGCTGTGTCGCCGTACGAAATTAGTTCGACGTTTTCCGCAGCTGCTGCAGTCGTCCGCTGGCGACAACGCTATTGCTATTCAGCGCTCATACAGCACCGACAATTACGACGCACCACGCCGACTAGTTCTGTGTTCCTTCCAGTAAATTCGTGACGTCATTTCCTGAAGTCACGTGACTGCGAGCACCGACTGATGATGTCGCGCAGGCCGACAAGCCATTAACACAGCCCAGACCAGTAGATTAGTTGACCCGGGAGGTGTAGACGTTCAGAAATAGATCCGCAGTTTTATGAGGTTCGCGCGCAGTTCACAGACGTATTTGTGTGCCGAAAAATTAGCATATGCCGCTAATCGCTCTTCCAACATTTCTGCAGACGCTTTGAAAAACAGCTTTTACAAACATTGTTTGTGCGATTGAATCTAAGCTCAATACGACAGTTTTCGTGTAGGTATCGTATATCGGTTAGGATGGTCGAATAGAGAACAGGTTGGTTGTCGGGTTGAAGTCGTGGATGGGTCATGAGAGCTTGTGCGTGGTCGAGTAGCGGTCGAAAACGAGTCGTGTGTACGAGCTCGATCAAGCAGTTGGTCGAGCTTGGTCAGGGAATTCGGGTAATCGGGACGATCGAGTTGATCTGATCGGCAGTGTGAACGAGCCTTTACAGTAAACCTGATTAATGATAACGCTGTGGCGAACCTATAACGCCCAACTGTACAGTAGGTCGCAGTATGCGTTTCCAGTGACTGAAATCAATGCACTTCGGTTGTGAATGCAATCTGTATAGAGCATATGGCATGGACTTCTGTATACTAACAGATTTATCTGTATATTATTTATGGGAGTGGTTTGCTGCGCTCTGCAGTGACAATATGCCGCGTTCATCGCAAGCTGTGTTGTTCTGTCCCGTCGCTCTGTTACGGTCGATCAACGCAATAGTTGCAGAGACAGACGGACAATAGGCGTTCACTCCGGCCGCTTCCGTCCCTTGTGTGTTCCGAAATCAGAATACTGCCGCAACGTCATATTGCGCGATACGCTACGCTGGCGCTATGGCGGTTTGGGATTCAACTCTCTGTTGATGATATAACATTTTCAGTGCAAAAAATATAGCTCAGTATTATACTGAGGCACGTAACATTTGTTGTTTTATTTTTCTGTTGTTGCAATCCATGTGTGCTTTGTGCGTTAAAATGCATCTTTGCTGCAAAACAATCAAATGCTTTTGGCAGCCTAAACCGGAAAGATAGTGAAAGTTTTAACTCTCAATCAATTGCCCCCGTTGCCTTAGTGCACACTTTAGTCTGCGAGATTAAGATTTCCCTCCATCGAGTCATCCTTAGGTCTATCATGCGTTTTCGTTTGCATAACTTCCGCTTGTCGGCACCTTAAGATGTCGGTACTATCTGAGTGAAACGACCTTGCGTCTGAACGGCAAGACAGCAACATTGACAGACCAGGGTTTAAATCTGGCACTGTAATTATCGATCGTGCATTAGTGATGCGATTGTAACGGAATCACAATCGGACAGCGCGCAGAATTGTCGGCGTCCGCCCAGCTCTGATTTGACGTTGTCGGGTGCGGGGCGGATTGCATCGATCTGCGCGGGGACTGGCGGCAAACGTGCTGAACGTAAAGTTCGTGTGTAAGGGTGTGTGTGTGCATGGGGTTTGTATGGGGCCAGGTGCTACGGCGATCAGTTGCCGTTTCAAGTAACTGTAGCAGCTTGGTGTATACTGTGGCTGGACACATGCATACGTCGTATTGTGACGCCCGGTGTCCCATTATAGATTGTCCCCAGAAAAGTCTTCCGACAATATATCGGTAAAAATCTGCGCCAGCCGCCAGGCGGGGCGGATTTTTACTGATAAATTGTCGGCCGGGGGAGGATTTTTCTGGGTGGCGATCCTATGATGAGGAGACTTTTTTTTATGGGGCCGGCGATATTTTAATATCAAATAATAATATCAAATTCATGATTTCCTCTCCCCGGCGGATATTTCGTGGCCGAGACTTTTTAATGTGACGCCCAGCATCGAGATCCAAGTCACGAACGCGGGGCTGGACAGTGTGGACAGGACAGCGTGGCACCACGCGACGCAGTAAAATGTATGCTTATTGTCTCCACTGCAGCTGAGGTCACGCTGTACCACACTCTAGGTGTAGGCTTATTAAAACTCGTTGTTATTAGATCTGTTTATTATTACGCCAAAAAGCAGCAGTGTAAAATTGCAGAAAAATTCATGCCGGAGAAAAATTAATTAAAAACCTAAGCTAAAACGACAAACAACGATTAACAAAAACACTGAACGAAATAACGATAAAACACAAAACACAACACATTAGGACACGAAACTGTAGGCGGTCAAAAGTGACCACAACTTTTCCCCGTGGGTGCAGCTGAATGTTTTGAATTTTTTTATTGTAAAAATGTCAGTTTGGTAGATTGTTTGCCACTTGTGTTTTGCTTCAAATTTAATAAATGCATAAATGGCTACTTTAATTTGTTGTGGCAAAAATAAGATAGCCGTTGAACAGAATCGCATGTCAGCGTTATGGCTGCACTCTAAATCTCGCGCAACAAAGCTCAGACTTAAAGCATCATTGCATCAAACATTGATAAGAGCGTTTGATTTATCACGCTTTTATCAACGTTAATGTAATTAGACGTTCTTCACTTGAAGACATCATTCAGCATCACAATATGCATGGATTTAACCGTGGAGTTATTATTCAAATAGCACAAAATGCCATGTGCAAGATAAGGCTAATGACATGGTTGTACAGGTGAAAAATTAGCCGTTATATAAATGTGAAAAAAGTATGTTAATTGGCCTTGCCGGAGTGCGCACGTGACTTCATTGCTGTCGATTTCTTCTACTGCGAATGATGAAGGTCGCTAAAACCATGATATTAAATAGACGACGGTGCTGGTTGTAACCTTGGGATAGGCCTATATCTTGAATTCAACTAACTCAGATGCAGTTGTGGTCGTGTCAGGGCCAAAAGATAGTTAAGAACTACGTTTTTGTTGCAAAAAAACTTTAAAACCTCACAAGCCCAAATTTTAAGTTTTCACTATTTTATTTGTTGTGCAAATTTTAGTCGTGATTTTTGTGTTTTAATGTCACGCTATTCATTGTGCAAAAAGATGTGACAGAACTGAATGGTTTGTTTTTTTAAAGTTCGTCCGACAACGAATTGTTGATGTGTTCATGCGTGGCTCAATGCTTATGCATCTCGCTCGTTGCAGATATGCGCGAGGCTTTTAACCTGTTCGACAAAGACAAAGACGGTCGAATCACGTGCTCTGAGCTGCTGACAGTGATGAAAGAGTTGCGGCAGCAGGCGTCAGAAGACGAGATCAAAGATATGATAACTCACGCCGACGAAGATGGTAATTATATGATTCTGACTTGAGCCGTCCTTATGAAGTTAAATATTAAGAACCGAGTTAATTTGGTAAAACGCGGAATCTCTGATCGGTGCTGTCCCCCTGACGAATCATACGCTCGTAAGTAGGCAGTTGCATTTTTTAACAGCAGGCATTAATAAATGTGGAAGAGGCTAGAGTTGGTTTAAAGCACTTTGCTCAACCTACGTAAAGCACATGTTCTACTTTTTATGCGGCTCTGAGTGTAAATAACAAAACGCCTAAACAACGCAATTAAACGATAGAGATTTCCTTATGAGAATGTTATACAACGTCAATTACTGATTCAATCATACCTCACAAAACTGTACTTGCATGGTTGAGCTATTTTTTACGTTTCTAAATGAATATCCGTGATTCGTTTTTCTGTTTGTAAATGATATTGTTTTACTCATAAGTATAGTTGGTTAAGGTCCGTTTCAGTTTACGGAGACACCACAAGACTTTTTTCGGAAATGTTTGCATATTAAAAAACGTATTTTTATGTTTGTGTTGTTAAGTTGCATGCAGAGCGACAGAGATAAAATGAAGTGAAATGAACTTAATTAAAATAAAATGAAATTAAAGTAAAGTTGCGCTCTTTTAATGTTAGTTTAGTTCAGTTCACTTTAGTTCAGTATATTTTGTTTAATTTTGTTTGGTTGCGTTTGTCAGCTTTTTTAATTAAACATATATACATGTTGATGATATGATGGTGATGATGATGTTGCACTGTGGATGCAGGTAACGGTACGGTGGAGTTCGAAGAGTTCCTGGCGATGATGTCACGGAGGCAGGTAGCTACTGCGAGCGACGACGACCAGGCCAAGCTACAGCGTGAAGAGGCCGAGCTGCGCCAGGCGTTTCGCGTCTTTGACATCGACGGTGATGGCCTGATAGATGCTGACGAACTGCGACAGACGATGGCGAACCTCGGCGAGACGCTCAGCGAACACGACGTGCAGACCATGATCCGCGAGGCAGACCGCAACGGTGACGGCAAAGTCGACTTCGACGGTATGAGTGCAGTCTGAGCCAGTGGGCTATATTAAGCCTCAAAAATTCTATGCAATTCTGTGTCGGACGAATTTCCGCTAGTAGCAGAGCTAACATTTTTCAGTCGCTCGGTAGGACATTTCTCCGTTTTGTGGTAATAAGGACCAAAGGGAATATTTTCGCGTCTGTGGTCATGTTTCAAGTGTGGGTGCTGCCACCTTAAAATTTCACTCTGCGGCGGTATTACAAATGCATGGCGTCTGAAGCAAGCTGTGTTTGATTTCAGGGATTTCACGCCAAGGACTGTAACACATCGTCTAATACTTTGTTGCACAGCTTGGAAAAATACCATGATTTTATACTTTTAGTTGAATAAGTAAATGCCGGGCACAAAATAGCAATAGCCTAAAAATGCAAGACCTGAAAAATGGC
>Ga0209454_1001925_pt1 | contig 13627 bp, 12 predicted proteins | sample WorMetHERISLAND1_2_FD_187400 | JGI IMG/M metagenome (GOLD analysis project Ga0209454, IMG submission 187400) | Marine gutless worms symbiont microbial communities from Max Planck institute for Marine Microbiology, Germany - Olavius geniculatus... | ecosystem: Host-associated > Annelida >...
ACACATATAAAGGTTAGGGATTAGGTTTAGGGTTAGGGTTAGTGTTAGGGTTAGCGATCGGGTTAGGTTTAGCATTTTTGATGTGACAATAATGCACACTGTAAATTAGTGTACAATATATGTTATAAGTTCGACGGCGGTGAAAGTGCCTACAAAAAAAATTGCCAACGGCTGCCCGTGATGGTCTTCTTAGACCTGAGGAGCTAGTTGGTGGACTCGCGATCCGTGAAGCTACGGCCGAGGTCGTCAGTCGCGGTTGTCGCCATTTCGCTATGGCGGGCAATCGTGTAGACGGACCTAGTTTACTGGCTACAGTTCGTCTAGACAGAATATTTATGGCAGATAGCGAAGACGCTTACTTATCTTCCGTGAATTTTCACGGCGGATAACACCTTGCTATAATAATCAGTTCAGCCGTATTCACAGAACTCATTTCCATTCCCAGCTGTTCTATTCTGTATTTGCCTCAGGGCCTGCATTTTAACTCATAGCCAAACTTGTTGTTTTTATCCAAGTTGAGGCATTTAAGCTCCACCATCGCAAGGGTTTGCCATACAATTATGCTATCTTTGCAATGGTGGGTTGTCCAGTTGTTTGTGTATCCCTTTTGAAAACGACGTATGCGTGCAACTGCAACTTGGCCAGCTACTATGCATATGTGTGTGTTTGTGTACAGCTGCGTGGATGTGCTGGAAAGCCAGGCGTCTGAAATCGAGATCTACCATTGCCCCAGTTGCCAGCTTACACACGGCCCTCTCGTATGTGAGTATCTGAAGTCACTTGCACATTATCACTTTTTATGCTGATATCAAATTAATCATGGAATGAAATATCTAGTCATAATTAGCCATACAGTTATTTAGTCCGCCTGGAAGCAATAGCTTTCTGAGTGGACTTATGTTTTGCCGCAGATTTTAAAAATTTATTTTGATGCGAGATCTCCATGCGTCGGCCGTTCACCATGAAATTTTGCACAGTGATCAGCAGTAGGTTGAGTTTTATAATGCTAGTCCAAAATTTTGGGGGGGGCTTTTCGCAAAAAAATTTTTGGAGCCAAAAATGTGCAAAATTTGGTGCGATTTCGGATGACTTTAAAGTTCAACGACGAATATTTTAGGAACGGATGAAGATATTCAAAATCGGACAAGAGCTTTATCTACCGCGATTCCTCCCGCATTAGGCGAAAAAGTCATGAACTTTGGTCCACTAATTACGGAGCTCTAATTGTGGAATCATACTAGTGATGTGCGATACCTCGATAAGTATCGTGAGAACCAAAGTTTCGATACCAGTATCGAAGAGGTCTTGATATATCGTGACATATCGCGGAGCCACGATACCGCCAATTATCCTGACATGACGATACCTGTTTCGATACCACGCAATTGCTCTATTGTCGACAACTGAAGACTGCGTGACAGCAATGAAAATAGGACATCACATCAAAACCATTTTTGTAAGTTAGTAATATGTTTGCAGTTTGCAGATGCGTTGATAAGTGTTTTGTCAGAAAGATGCATCTTTAGTTCTTTTTGGCTTTTTGTCAACTTTCGTGATCTAACTGCGGTGCGAAAATGCACATGCCCCATGCGCTATAGACCTACGCTGGTCGCTGATGATGAAGTTTTGTTTGCACTGTCTGTCATGTGTTGTTACGTACTATTTAGATTATACTAGTTCTTGCAAAATGTTGCAGTATTGCATAATGACCAACATTGATCATAATTACGTTGAGTCACTGGAGTGAGTGAGACTGCCGCATTGAAACTGTTTTTTTTGAGTTCGACATCTTTGAAGCTGATCAGTGCGGTAATCATCCAAGAAAACAGATTTGTTGTAAAAGCATCGCAAAATAACTGACCACTGACGTTAGCTCAATTTAGAGATGATCAATTCCGCTGTCAAACATATAGGCCTAGTAAATACATATATTCCAGCGACGGTGGGACTTCCAAATGTCGCAGGGCCATGGAAGACTACCCCCTCCCCACTCCGGTGGGCCTGAGGACTAACGTTTCATATGCACTTCCGGTATCGTGATAGTATTGTGATACTTGATACCTGAGACGTTATCATGGCTCCAATTTCAGGTATCGCACAGCACTAAATCATACCCATGCAAATCGACCTTTTGGAAGGCCATATTTTGGCCCCTAGGAGTGCTGTGCCCCAAATTTTTACATATGTGCTAGAGAATGGCCAAGTCTTACTAGTGCACTCCCCACTGAGGACAGGGGTTCCCCTTACAATTTTTTTGAAACGGAGTCAAAAATTGGCTTAAAATTTGACATATCCATGCTTCCAGCTTTTGGGGTAAAGGGAGTACCCCCATAAAACTTTGCCACATGACGGGCCATAAGGTGGGCTTGATCACTTATGTGCAAATTTTTGGGGACCAGCACCCAGAAATTTGGGAGGGCGAAAAAGTTGAAAATTCGGCTCCATTTCAGACAACTTTCGACTTTAACCTCATTTTTCTTAGGAACCGATCGAGATATCAAAAATTGGAAGCAAACCTGATCGACATCGATCCCTGCTGGGTTCAGCCAAAAATATTTGTTGAACTTTGTCCACTAACAAAAAAGTTACAGGAATGGCTGTTGACCTACTTTAAGTTGACAATGCGCGTTCTGCGTATGCTAATGCATTGGAGTTCGGGCCATGTGACTTTGCTATGGGGAAATTTCAGTCCCCTAAATTTTCCCCCCAATTGGACTTACGGTGCTGGGTGGACTCACGTTGGGTTTTCCCCAAATTTCTAGTTTGAAGTTGTTATTGTTTTATGTGATGCGATAAAATACAAAGATATCTTATTCACAGCAAACTTGTATGAGTTAGCAAAGTGTGTACATTTTACTGATATGTAGATTGTAGATTGTAAAAAATTTAAGTCCAATATGCTGTGTTTCAACACTATAACCATTCCCATACTTGTTGCACTAGCATATAAACGACTTCAGTGCTTTGATGCTGTTTGTTAGTTGAGAGGAATGGCTGAATCCAGATTGCCACCAAAGTATAATCTCTTTCTTCCGGAGCCATTTCCGATGCCTCCAAAAATGTAGAAAAATTTAAGTGCCAACTTATTCAGTAGTCTTGCTTATAAATGTAGGCCTAACATACTGAAAGCATAACCTTCTTGTTGGGGGTATGGCTATTACTTGGTTACTCGTAGTCTGTAATGCATTGTTGGTTTCAGTGAGGAAACGTCGGGTCATTCAGAGACCAAACTACAGCGAATCAGATGAAAACTTTAGCAGGGTGAGCAGAACTTTCATAATTTACTTCTATTTTAGGCAGCTTTTCATATACAGTTTATTGGAATTTTGTCATGCATTTGTCATAATGACGATGATTGACGATGATCATTATCATCACGATTATAGAGTAGACAGATTTGTAATGTGATTAGTGACACAGAACTTTAGGCATTTGCTATGAAGCTGACTAGTAAGTGTTTATGTTCGATATAATACTTTTTGGCAGTTGTTACCGGTATTATATATGTATTTTAGGCTTTCATGTATTTAATGTGTGTTTTTTTGTTTTACTCGGTGTTTCATGAGTTCATCCTTTAATGATTGAATACTACTGATTGAGCAGTGAAAGGATATCCTGTGTGTGTGTGAAAAAATCCTTAACAATCTCAACAGGTTCCACTTAGTGCAACCAGCTTAACTTCGATTAATTCGGGAAAAAGGATGCTAGTGAAACAGTAACTGAAAGTACTTAGCATACAATGTCGTGTTTATTATATAACAGTGCAGAATTTTTTTGGTTTTCAACTTGCTAGATTGTCCAGACTGGAACAGTCAACTTTATGCATGAACTGAAGCAACGGACTTTTCCCAGGTATGTTTAATTTACAAGACTGCAAGCAAGTGTACAGATGGAGATACAGTTACAAGAGTCTGGGTTTTTGTGGGTTTTTGAACAACAGTAGTAGATACTGTCAAATTATTTTGTATAAAAAGGGAATATGGTTAACAGAAAACTTATTTTAGAATTTATAGTATCAGTAACTTGAAAATAGACACATAATTACAAGTGTTCAGGTTTTGTGGGTTTTTTAATGACATCGGTGTTGGTTGCTGTCAGATAATTATGGAAAAGGAAGACAATTAACAGAAGACTATTTTATAATTTTTAAGGTACCAATAGCTACAAAAATACAAGATCACTACTTTTGGGCTTAAAATTTTTAGACATATTGATATAGCATATCGTTAGTGGCACAAGAAACTAAAATTGGGTTCAAACCAAAGGGTTTTAGGTAAGGCTGAGTTGCCTGTGTGTGTGTGTGTGTGTGCAGTGGTGATGAGATTCCAATTCGTCACTTATCTGGCTATGAGTTAACGTGCGAGTACTTGGAGCATCAAGGCTTTGACGTACCAATCATAGTGGACAGGACCGAAGGCTTGGATATGCAGGTCCCACCTCCGACATTCACTGTTCAAGACGTGGAAAACTGCGTAGGTCGGTATCATGTTATCTCGAAAAACAGGGATGGTCATTGGTCAGGTTGCATTGACCTTGGCTGTCACACACGGTTGAAAATTGAAATGCTCGACATGGAAATTGATGATGATTTAGGGCACACTTTTGTGATTAACTTCTTGAAGGATCGACCATTAAGCTAGCACTATACAAGTACACAGCTTGATGACACATTCTGTGCAAAATAAAGTATATGGTTACAAATGTTCATCGTCAGGTCTTCGAAGCGGCTAAAAAGATAAAAACGTTTAATTGAATTTTAATTGTTAATTTCCACAGCCCTACTGTGATTGCAAAGCAACTAGATGGATGGTTTTTGAGCTTGTATCTACTGTCCAAGTAAAGTAGTACTATCTGGATCTAGTACCTAGTAATATTAGTAGCAGTGTGGTGTAGTAGTTACTTGATGGTGCAAGAGATCAGTGTTATTGATCTTCTCATCAGAAAGACAGAAATGCTCATGCTTGACTGGACACATTGTTACAACAGTAGTGCAGTAGTAGTAGTAGTAGTGTCATAATGTATTAGTTATGTGATGCTGCAGGTTCAATGCGGCAGATAGATGTGATCGACGTGGCTCGTCAGCAAGACAGTAAGATGTTGATGCGGGATTGGACGCAGTACTACAACAGTCAACACCGGCAGAAAATTTACAACGTCATCAGTCTCGAGTTCGCTAACACAAAGTGAGCGGTTTAAAAAGAAATTAACTCAAAAGGCTTTAAGCTGTATATTGACCCCCCAAAATGGGACATTTTCTGTTTGCTGCTAGATGTCAGTTTAACAAACTGTTTGTCATGGATGTGACGGAGTTGAGATTAGTAAGTACAGCTTGTAATTTGATAATTTCATGTTGATGGCATATTAAGTTGTTGTAGTTTTTGCTGTTTTAGTTATAGTTGTTGGTGCAGACTGGCAACAATAGTGGTGCCACAGCAAATTCGAATTGTTTGTGAGATGAGCTAGATGTGCAGTTACTGGCCTGATAACATGTCTTGTAGTAATTGTAGTAATAGTAGTAATTGTGGTTGTTGTTGCTGCAGACTGGCCAAGATAGTGGAGCCCCCGCGAATCGTTCGAGAGATGAGTTGGGTGTGCAACTACTGGCCGGAGAACATGCCCTACCCCTACATTTCCGGTGATCGGTCTACACTCTCGGCGTTGGATCGGCCGGAGATACAGAGGTATTGCCTGATGAGTGTAAAAGATGCCTTCACAGATTTCCACGTCGACTTTGGTGGCACTTCCGTCTGGTATCACATACTTCGCGTGAGTGCAGATTTTCTTTCATATTATATGTCATATTGTTCTTCTCGTTGTTGCTGCTGTTGTTGTCATTGTCATCATCGTTGTTTCTTGTCTTTTTTTTTGTTTTTTTTCTGGATCGGCCAAGTAATGAAATAAGGGTGCACTGTCAAAATGTCGACAGTCACAATGTCGAAGTCAAAATGTCGAAAGGTCAAAATGTCGACTATGGAAATGGCAAAAGTCAGAATGGCGAACATTATGCGCAGTAGGTTGCGACTGTCGCAACACCTGTAAAGAAAAAAAGAAAAAAGTTGTCATACCTATATGTGTATTTCAACATCGTGAGCAATCCCGTGCAGAAAGTGGCCAATCTCAGTGTGCGCATAGTTGTCAATGAGGCTTCCGATTCGTGTATTTAGAGCTTCGTAACGTTTGCATTTCCGTGGCCGAGAGCTGCCGGCAGTTGCCTGTACAAGTAGGCCTACTAATCGTTGAGTTGTGTAGGCAAATCTGTCAAGCAGTAAAGTTCGTCCGCCTTTCTGATTCGTAACTACTTCCATGCGATTTTACGAAATTTTAAGCAATGAAATTAACACACAAGTACAATAGACTAAAAACATCTGACTGGTAGCAAGCGTGAGAGATGTTTATCACACCTATTGGGCCTGGTGTTCTGAACCGCTTGTGTGTGACACTTTCGACATTTTGACTTTCGCCATTTCCATTGTCGACATTTTGACTTTTTGACATTATGACTTCGACATTGTGACTGTCGTCATTTTTACTGTCGACATTGTGACCTGCCACCGGCATAAGGCCTTGGTTCTGCAAATTCATGGAAAATAAACAAAATGATTGCTGTGTTGTTGTATATGGAATTCTGACTAGTAAGTTTGATATTTGCTTGATTAACTGGCACAAACAAGCTGTAATCTTCCAGCACCATTAAAACAGTAAAACCCATTTTTTGAATATGTTTAAATATGACATCATATTTATGTCACCAGCAGCAGTGAATCCGTAACTTTAACATCGATGGAATGCCGCTTTCATGCTGATGATTTCTGAAAATTTTGAAATTTTGTATAAATCTTAACATTTTCCTGGGACTTATTGAAGAAAGCAAGAGTGAATGTTTTTTCTTGAACGCAGTATATATTGCTGTTCGTAGGGTGAGAAGGTGTTCTATTTTGTGCGGCCAACGTCATCAAACCTGGCTCTGTATGAGCGCTGGTTGTCTTCTTCTAACCAGAGTGAAACGTTTTTTGGTGACCAAGCCGACACGTGCTACAGGTAACTTTGTTGTGTTTGGCCATTTTTTAATCATCTAGTTGACTTCACTTAGTGAAAGTCCAAGTCTGTTCAGAATCATCAGGGCTCTTGCAGGTCCTTGAAAGTGCTTGAATTTGATTTTCTAAAATGCTGTGACCGAACAAGTGATTTTCAGAATCAGTTTTGTCTGATAATTCCAGTTTTTGATTACTGCTTGAATTTGTTAAATTGTGGAATGTAGACTGAATCTCCTTATATATGTTTATATAAATGTACAAAACATCAGTTTATACACTTGTTAACGGCAACATGCAATGAGTGACACATCGAAAACAGCAAAAATCAGAAAAAGGTGATATCACTTACCATCACATCGTCTAACTGTCAATGTGCTGTTGAATAATATCACCTTTTTCTGATTTTTGCTGTTTTTGATGTGTCACTCATTGCATGTTGCCGTTAACAGGTGTATAAACTGATGTTTTGCACATTTATATTTGCTGTTTTATTACAATAACAAAGTTTTTATGTGGATGGTTAATTATAAACCATCTGCTTTCCATGGCCATGAAGACACTAAACCTTAAATATTTTGGTGTCACGAGTTTGACCTTTTTCGGTCACGTGATCATTGGACTCGGCATATGCGGTTTCCTATTGGTGGTCCATTGTAACCATGCATCTATCTTAAACTGTTACGGAGATATTGGACCCCACAGATATTGGGGTCAAGACCTTGACCTTTTGCGGTCACGTGACGTTATCTTAAGGTCCAAGTCTGAGTCCGAGTCCTGAAAAATAAGGACTTGAGTCTACACCACTGCTTGCTTTTGTCTGTATTTTTGTACCGTGTGTATGATTTTTAAAAATAAATAAATAGATACCCATAAAGGTAATATTAAATGAGCGTAGTTTTGCCTTTAGTCATTGGTGGTGCTGACAACTGCATCAAGTTGAAATCTTTGCACTGTTTTATTGTAATGCATTGATAATGTTAGTGAAACATATGGTGGTCGTTATGCTGTCAGTGTCCTCAGGCTGTATGACTTATGTATTCAGGTCCGTTTACCATGTCTAGTCCGATGTTGTCATTATGCAGGGCTGTGATAAGGCAAGGTCAGACAGTGTTTATTCCTGCTGGCTGGATTCACGCCGTGTCAACACCAGTTGACTCACTGGTCTTTGGTGGCAACTTCTTACACAGTCTCTCCATCGGCCTTCAGCTACGGTATTCATTGCTTCTCTTAGTGGTCTGCTAGCCAACTCAGCTTGGCCATTCCTATGTGATCAGGCATAGTTAGTAGTGGCAGTATAGGCTCTGTTACTCAGTCTTGTGCTATATAAATGCCAGTCACCTCTCTTGTCTTTGGTGGTAACTTTGTACGCAGTTTCTCCATTGGGCTTAGGGCCGCCATAGCGAGGGGCCGCCCCGTCTCACGACGGACACGGCTTTTGCTTGGCCGTAGCTTTACGGATCACCAGTGCACCAATTAGCTCCTCAGGTCCAAGAGACCGTCACGGGTAGCCGTTGGCAATTTTTATAGGCACATGCACCGCCGTCGAACTTACTACCTATATTGTACACTAATTTATGTTGTGCATTACTGTCACATCAGTCTTTCAAAAATGCTAACCCTAACCCGATTGCTAACCCTAACACTAACCCTAATCCTAAACCCTAACCCTAACCTTTATCTTTGTAAATGAAAATCGTAATTTTAATATTAAGCACAAAATTGTACTATATTACACGTGAAATTGTCACCTCCTGGTGAATGTGAATGTTGTGTAATGATTCGTCTGTCCATATTGTACATTAATTTATGGTGTGCATTTTTGTCACGTAAGTCTTTGAAAAATGCTAACCCTAGCAGGCTAGCCCGATCCCTAATTCTAAACCCAAACCCCAAGCCTAATGTTAACCGTAAGTGGAGGCGAGAACTGTAATTTTATGTTAAGCACAAAATTGTGCTAAATTACACATGAAATTGTCGCCCCTGGTGAATGTGAATGTAAAGCGTAATGACACGTCTGTCGACATGAACTTTAGTCCAAACCTCGCTATGGCGGCCCTTCGCTATAGCAGCCCATTGCCTCTTCATTGGCCTTTAACTGTGATATCTGCTGCTTCTGTGTCAGTTGTCATAACTCAGCCTGGCCATCCCTCTATGTGTAGTCCAGATGCAGTGGCACCAACACTGCAAATCATGATGTTTTATATTCTGTGCAAAATGTGCAGAGTAGTAACATTACTGATGTTGATAAGTCCAAACTTTTGTTTGAGTTTTAATCGATTGAAAGGAATTTTCATTGTAGACTTTCTAATGATTGATTGTTTTTAATTGATCAATAGTTTCTGCAGCTCTAATTATACCTGTACGTATAATGTATGCGACTGTGCGTGTATGTCAAGAGTGTATGAACTGGAGAGGCGAGTGAAGACACCGGACAAATACATGTTTCCTTACTACGAGCCGCTCCATTGGTACACTGCAGAATATATCCTGCTGTATCTCAAAGGTATTATGAGTTTGTAGTAGAGTAGTAATAGTAGTAAGTTAGTAACAGTAGCAGCAGGAGCAGCAGCAGCAGTTGCAGTATTGGAAATACCAGTAGTAATTGTAGTTGTAGTATTACTACAGGGTGGGCCATAAAAAACATGGCACTTTACTTTTGTCCATATCTTCGCCAATTATTGACCGATTTTCAAAATTCTTTCACTGACACACTCTGCAGACAGTTTGCAATAATGTGGTTATTATATATTCCACCACACCATAAATGCATTTATACACTACTTTGTGAAATATGAATGAAATATGTGTGTATAACGATACTAACAAACAAACATTTTGGTAGAATTGAAAAAAAACACTTCAGATCAACATTGTATTGAATGATCTGTATAATACTAGACTGTGTGGGTTTAACATAGTCTGGTGTCATACGGATCATTCACCGCAATGTTGGTCTGAAGTGTTTTTTTCATTTACTTAAATGTTTGTTATTATCGTTAGGTTTTCTTACATTTATGTTTTATAAGGTAGTGTCAAGATGCATTTATGGTGTGGTGGGATATATAATAATCACATTATTGCAAATTATCGGTAGAGTGTGCCAGTGAAAAAGTTTTTAAAATCGGTCAATAATTGGCGACAATATGGCCAAAAGTAAAGTTCCACTTTTTTTATTGGTCCACTCTGTATTTTATTTCATTTTTCATCATTTACTATTCTGTTTAGTTCGGAGGTTTTGGCGAATCACAGCAGAGATAACTGACTGGCGTTGAGTTTATTCCAGGGTTAATAATAATGGCAGTAATTGCAGGTTGACCTTGCTGTGTATGTCTCTTGTAGAATGCAATGCTCGAGACTTGAAGGCCGCACAGCACATTGTTGATGGTGCCAAAGCAATGTGTACGTCCATGCGGTCTTGGCTTCACAGGAAAGACGCTGTGGTAAGAGCTTCTGATGTCACGTGTTTATGCAGTTAGAATACATGCCAGATGATTACTGCTCGTGGAAGTGATGGACGACTGTTGCTTTTAGCATCAATTGCGAAGTTTTTGTTTCTCCATCAGCACAATAACTCATGAACCACTGCACTTAGTTTGATGGAATTTTGCATGAAATGTACCTTGACATCCTCTTAGAAGTGTATTGAATATCAAGGTCAAAGGTCAAGGTTACATGGGGTTTTGCATTTTGTTGTGTGCATGATACTGCAGCTAATAATTAGCCTCAAGCAAACCTTGACAGACTTGCTCAGTTATTATATTGCTGCTATTATACTGTATTATGGGTGTGCTGAAAACCGGAAGCATTTTGGTTTTAAAAATATCCAAAATTTGCGCAGTTTATAGTTCCATTCAGTCAGTTTTTCGAAGCAATATTAGCAAGCTACCTTTTCATGTGTAGAGTCGATTGGGCAGTTTTGCAAATGCTATGGAAAACCGACTTAACCAGATTGATAATTCTGCATGGTTTGATTTTGAAAACCATAACTGAACTGACTTTCAGTTTTCTGCACACCCCTACATCAGGATTCTTCATGGGTTCCTGATATTGAATACACTCATTTTTTATATTTGTTTGAGGAATTTTTTGAATAGGTGGGCTCAGTTGCTGAGTATCTATACAATTGCAAGTCTATAATAGGTCTGTGCATCATGCTATAGGAAGCTGTTAATCATATGAATAAATAAGTAAGAGAGTTTTGTTGTGTGTACAGATTCCTAAGCATTTACTAATTCCGCCAACGATTCAGCCGAGGAAGTTGCTCAAAGACCTGCAGAAGGAGCTCAGGAATTTTCTGGTAAGTCGGTGTTGATTTTGTGACCATTGGTCTTTTCTGTGTTCTGTGTTTCTGTTACACAAGCTGAGCTCCTAACCAGTTGATTTGCATGATTTCAAATTTTTGTTGAAGAATCGTACCTGGTACATGGTCTACTCCATCCATGTTTCTGATACCAGCAAAATCTGCTGTCGGTGAGCAACTGGTACCAGTTTCTGTTACTAGAAACTTTGGCAGAGAACTTGGGTCGTGTACCATGAACCTCAGTGCTTCTCGGCTGAAGAACAGTGTGCACCGTTTGTGTACCACTGCTGTCTGTCAATGATGTGATGCTGTTTTTGTGTTAAAGCTTTGTTTTATCAGTAATTATAACACTGCTGATTTAGATCACCGAAAAGAAGGGCATCTGGTTTGTAATTTTCTGCTTAAAAAGTCATTTGTTTGGTAGCTGACTGAATCTGGAGTCCGACTCCAGAACTATGGGCCAGTTTAACAATTACAGAAACTAGTAGTGTCAAAACTTCTTATTCTCTGTAAGTGTAATGAATCCGTTATTATGTTTTTGTATGCTTTTGAATTATTTTTGACGTTCATTGACAAGTCGACTGCCAGTAAGGCCGCATTCACATAGACATGAGTTGAGGTACCTGTATACGGTTTCCAGTAAACACTAGTTTGCCCGTATTCAATGGTGGCATTCACATTGATACGAGTAGTACGGGTTACCCGTGAAGTAAACGGCACATAAATATTATTAATTTATTTTCTACAAGCTATGACGCATAGCGACATCACGTCATTGTTGAATTGTTCATTGATAGAAATGCGCAATTATTAAAATTATGAACGATGTAGTGAAATGTTGATTTATTCACAGAGTATTCGCTCGTAAACTGAAACCCGTACTCGTACTCGTGTCTGTAAATGCAGCTCTATCAAGCAATTGCTGTGTAACTCAGAATCCGACAGAACGTGCAGTTCTGATGGAAGACAGCAAGACCTCCTCAGTGACTGATGCTTCGTCGTCAGTTGTCGGGAAAAATCCACGTACCCAACGCTTGCACGTGGCAGCGACGACAGCAGTGGCTCTTTCACCCAAGAAACTGCCAGGCTCAAGACTCCTACCTTCGTCAGTTAATTCACCACCGCCACCACAACCGATCAGTGTTTCCAATCAACCAGATATCAGCCAGTACACTGTAGATCAGTATTTGCTAAGTGATGAGGTATATCTTCAGATTTTCAAATTCTATGTTTTTAAAATCTTCAGATATTGATTTTTTTACTCTTTGTAGATTTGTATGATTTTGCAGTAAACATCTACTGTATCTTGGCATAAATTTGTGTTCTAAGTTGACTCCTTTTTACCTGAGTTGACCTAATAAAGCTAGTCTGCAATCTGTTTTTACATCTATTTGTTCACATTAGTTTGTGTGGATTCTTAAGCTGTAAATTTTCATGCTCTCTGAGTACACATGAATAAGTTTCAGAGTGTAAACATTTACACAGTGTGATGCACGAACCTTTTATTGTGGTTTTGCAATGTGAACTGGTGTTTAACTGAAATCTTCGAAAACAGAGATTAGCACCTTGTGTCTTGGGAAAGGACTTCACATTTTTACATCTGGATTTATACTTTTGCAGCAGGGTGAAGATGTGACTGACCAGTCGCACATTGTTGCTGCCGAGATGTCTGTCCATGACTTCAACTACTGCGAAGACGTCGACTATGACCCAGTGCTGTCCACCAGTGAGGGAGGTTACAGCGACAGTCACGGACAGGATGACAGTGTGGTCCAGCATTCATATGCTCAGTGGATTGAAGGGTCTTCTTTCAGCGGCAGCTCCAGTCTAAAGCTTAGGGTCTCCAACAAGCAGATCATTGGGTCAGTGATGATTATTGGTTGTCTGTCGGAAATTTCTGCACTTACAATGATGGTTTGTTAATTTTAGGCACAGTCGGTTTTTGAGCAGCTGTGCAGTCTTTTTGTTGTTAATAACTCATGATAACAGCTTTCACCAGCAGCCCAGCTATCGCTACGATAGCCGACCATACTGGTTGTCAGTGACCTTCAAAGTTATTCAAGGTCAATGATTTACATCTAATCTGACAGTGCGTATGTTACTTCCTGTTAGTAATTAATAGTAACCTAGGTCGTATCTCTCATCGTTTCTGAAATATGGCCAGTTTTTCATTGAAAACGCACATTTTTCCCGCTGCCCAATTTGAAAATGTTCTTTTTGGAGTAGATGGCTGAAATTTTGCATGCCCAAGTTCAACACCCATGGCTAATTATTTGTGTGAAAAATTTTCTCT
>Ga0209454_1001930_pt1 | contig 13607 bp, 4 predicted proteins | sample WorMetHERISLAND1_2_FD_187400 | JGI IMG/M metagenome (GOLD analysis project Ga0209454, IMG submission 187400) | Marine gutless worms symbiont microbial communities from Max Planck institute for Marine Microbiology, Germany - Olavius geniculatus... | ecosystem: Host-associated > Annelida >...
GAATAGCATAGGACAGATTAGAAAATCACCTCTGTCACACTGTCTGTCTGTCTGTAAATACTCCTACAACCACAATTTTGATTCAATTTTGCACAGTGATTTGGGGCCCGAAAAGTAAGATCGAGTTTGTTTGGGATAAAAAATCTCATAACTCCTTCCCCTATTTTAACCCAATTATTATATTTGGATGTTCCGCTTTATTCAAACACTGGCATAGAGAAGTTTTCTTGAGGCTGAATAAGTATTCGCATTCGTTATTCGACGAACAGTAAAGCCAATATTCGCATTCGACGAATACGAATATTTTTTCGCTTCTTCACATCCCTAACAGCTATAGCATGGCAATGGGACAGATACCTTGTTCTACAGAATGTATTTCTAGTTAAAAAATAGTTTGGAGCATTTCTGGCAAATGCGAATATTTCATTTTATTCAATTTCAATGAACTTTATTGAACTTTTAATAGAGGACACTGACTGAAGAGAACACTGAACACTCTGAATGCTTCATTTTTCTTAACTAAACTTCATTTGTTGACCTTTGCCTTAGATACTGATTTTTAGTGACTAAACACCGAACACCTACTTTAAATGTTTCACCTTATTCAAAAACTGGTATAGAGAAGTTTTCTTGAAGCTGAATAAGTATTCACATTCGCATTCATAATTCAACATATAGTAACGTTGATATTCTCATTCGATGAATGCGAATATTTCTCTGCTTTGTCACATCCCTATTCAGCAATGAGTTCTAGATAGCATGTGCAGAACAGCAGAACAGTCCCAGTAGCAAACAGCACGTTCTGTAAATCAGCAATCTCTGTGGTCACACAGCAAACTACCCAAATGCCTCAGCAGTCAGCACTTCAATTTTTTGACCTTAGTGCTTTATGAATTATGACTTACTTACTAAATCGCAAATCCAGTCCGTGAGCAAGATGAAAACAAACCACTACGAGGGTATTCCATAAATAATAAATTACTAAACAGTGTCATTCTGTCAGTTTTCAAAATATAAAAAAAATCTGAAATCTGCGTTCTGTAAGAAGTTTTATTTTGAACAAGTGTGGAAATTTTTTGATGAAGAAGTCATTATTGTGACGTCATCTGTTCACAGAACACAGTCTATACGTGTATTATTTTCTCCAGCAGTAATCCATTATATCTTGCAAGTGTCAAACAATATAAGAACGAGAGAAAATGAAAAAAAATGACAACTTAATGTCACTCCTTTAAATGTTAAAAATTAATGTTTCATTTTTCAATGTATCGTCTGAGTTCGTACAAACATTTCTCTTTTACATGTATCTGTGAACAAGCTTCTGAATGCCGATGCAAAGAACGATGCTGGCTGCTGTCCAAGCCACTGAAAAATGACTGATTGCACCTCAGTATTCAATGCAAACTTTTGCCCACCTAGCATGCTAAACATGTGCTGTTCGCTTCGTAAAACACTTGTTGGCATATACAGGATGCATCTCAAGAGTGAATTTGATTTGCATTTATTTTAAGCCCACAAGAAAGACATTAACGGCAGGCTGTTCGTTACGGGTATATTTCAGTGGCAACATTGCCGTATTAGATGTTTATAAATAACGTCACAGTGATGTCATCATAATAGAACTTGCAGCCGCTACTTAAAATTGAATTCGACACAGAACGTATACTACATTTCGAATTTTTAACATTTTGAAAACTAACAAGAATGATGCTATTTTGTAACTTATTTATCGAATAAAACTCGTAGTAGCAATGACCATATGACTAGTGACACTAGTTAGCATACCGACCTACGCCCTCATTGGCCAGTCGCATCTTGTACGTCTCGTATGAAACAGTCTGCTCGATCTTGTCGTTTCTTGACGCCTGCTCTGACATCAGTTTCTGCTGCTGCTGCTTCCATGAGTCGTGCTTCTGCTGGTAGTCACGAAGTTCCGACAACGTTCGCTGCAGAGATCTGTATATCCATTATGTACTGAGAGACATCAAGCTGGTTCGCATTCAGGGTTGAAAGCAATCACTTAATCGGCCAATCAATCTCCGTATTTACAAACTGCCCCTTAAAAAGTTATATGCATGCACCTGTTATGAGTAGGCATGATCGAAAAGCCGTGACTTAAGATGTAATTTCACCCTTTAAAACAACATTTTCTATTAATGTCACTGTCATTCAGTTCAGACGAAAGACCATTAATCAATAATAAGTTTAGTGTTCAATCCCAGTAATCACTGTGTGTTCATTTTGCCATCTCTAACAACTGTGTAAAACTACTTTTCCAAGTTAACTTAACTGAACTTTGTAAACAAATACAAAGATAAGAAACTAATTACCACTCACGCACAAATGATGTAAAAGATTGTGTAATAATCAAAATGGTAACGCACCTATGCTGGGTCTCTAGAACAGCCTCGAGCTTTGCGTGACACAGGACGGCATGACGACATCTGGACGCCACACGATAGTCTGGCTGAAGACGTATCACATTCTCGAAACAAATGACGGACTTATTATACTCAGCTAAAACCTGAATACACACCGCAGACAACTGTGCGTTATTGAAAATCAACTAAACTTCTACAGAATTCTAAACCATTAAACTTCTACTTAATTTACTACTCAGTCATCACTCAGGTTTCCGTATTCCCCACTAAATATCACTGTACACTTCACGAAGCAACACCACAAGTCGACAAACCAAGATAAAATATCCTACCAACTTTTTTAACGTTCACATCAATCTGTCAAAATCAATTTATTGACCAATCAAAAAAATTTTGTACAACACCTCCTATGCAGTTTTGAACACAAGCACTTAACAAGTGAAAACACAAGGCCTAAATGAAATAACGAAGACATCAATATCTAGCAGCAAATGGAAATCATTTTGAAGAAGGCAACAGTGGCTGAACAGTGGCAAATGTTGCAATTTGACAAATTTACACAGCTTATGATCTCCATGTTGAAAATGTTCAAAGCACCTTTGACTACCTGTAGCACTCATAGACCTGCATTCAGGCGTATAGCAATGACGAAATGCAACTGGACACACAGAGGTAAAGTTCCGCTGTACAAAGCCTTTCCCCTGTCAGCTTTGATCAGTAAAAATACAATAACCCCTCTCGCCATCTCGCTTGTGCATTACCTACCGCGTAGATGTTGCCGAGCATGAAATAACTGATGATCTGCGAGTAAATGGTCATGTCACGAGGCATGTCAAGGGCAGCGTGAATAACAACGGCAGCCTCGTTGGAATAGTGAACCTGGTGCAGAATGTTACTTAGGCTGAGAAGTGCAATGTCTTTCTGTGACCTGAAGCAATCACACATCATCATCACAATCATCGTAAAGGTAAAGGTAAAGCATGCCGCACCCATCCGGGGCACAGGCAGGGTGCTCAGCTCCATTTCTGTGGCCATCGAGCCCGTAGGTGGATAACCCACCCACCGAATCTGTGATGCATGGCCAGTGGAACGCCAGACCTATGGTTACCTTCCCAGCCACAGAGCGTCACCGCCATTTGGCTGGTACCAAATTATACTGCTTGGTAAAACAGAGGCACATGTGTGTGAACAACTCACCCTAGGTTGTTGTTACCTGGCAGTGCTCCGGGCCCAAGTCGATCCAAGGACCTCTCGGTCACCAGTCTGGCTCACTATCATTACACTAATAAGCCACGATCATCAAGGAGGGGCTTAACATGGCCTAGATAACAAACATTATTATATCTAAGACCATGTCAGTAAAGTGTCAAATATGCGAGTCCTGGTGCAAGTGCTGGAACAAGAAAGTCTTTAGACGCTGCCCGATGACAAAAAGCGATGGTGCAGATGTGATGTCAGGTGGAAAGCTAATCCATTCCACAGGTTGGCAGTCTTGGCATCAAAGATCAGAAATGCCCGTATGCCAACCGTAGCAAGAAAGAATGTCATGTCTGTTACTTATTCTTACACCCAGAATTCATGGTGAGCCTAAAATACCTATCAATTGACAGAATCATCTAAATGTATCATCTAACTCATTCACAGGCAAATAACATTCACACACTCAGTTTTTTCATTTGTTCAGAATCACTCTGAGTTAGATCGGTCACACACAAAAAAAACACACTCTTGGAAATTGACGTGGCTGAACTTTTAAAAGGTTGAGATTAAAGGTGATGCATAGCTCTTTATAGAAAACCATCTCCCAGCTACAGAGCATCACTTGCCATATAGGATCACACCGGTTATCTGCTACTTGACACAGGTGAATGTGCCCCACCTTAACCCCAACCAGATAAGCTGATACTCAATTTACCTACCCCACAGGGATGGAAGACTGATACGAGTTAACCTTGATGTTGGTTATATACAGATTTGGTTTACCTGCCCACAGACAGTCACCCATCTGAGTAGTAAAAAACACGATAGTGACCCTACCAGGAGTTGAACCTACAAACTCTGGATCTTAAGTCCGACACCCTACCATTATGCCATCAAGCCAGAGTCAAAGATCATGTAGAATACAAGCCTGGAAATCATATCATGATATATACGAGGTTCAACGCAAACTGAAAGGACAAAATTCAAGGACTTTTCAAGAACCTAAAATTGCACTTTTCAAGTACCAAAAGTATTGATAAAAAGACATATCATACTTACGCTACATCAAAATTTGGAGTGAAATTTATACTTTAGTATACTCACCAATACTGCACTAATGATACGTAATACACAGTGGGAAGTTTTGTTAAGTAAGCAAGTGAACTATAGCGAAGTAGTGGTGAAATGCCAAATTTTACAAAAAAATGCTTTCTTCAAAATTTTAATATGCAAAAATTTCAAAATATGAAACATTCAAATTCTAGGAGTTCTCAAGGACTTTCAAGGACCTGTGTTTTTTTCTCAAAATTCAAAGACTTTCAAGGACTTCTCAAAGACCCTATGAGCCCTGTATATATTACACAATGCACAACTTGCTCAAATTGGCTTACTTACTTACTCAAAATTACAGTACAAATAAAGACTGAAAACTGGCCTGGCGGAGTAATGAAGAGCTCGACGAAGGCACTCAATTGCTTCCCTAGCTTCACCTTTCATGCGCCAGTAGAACGCGGCCATGTTGTGCAATACCCATGACGTCTTGTTCTACACAACCAATGACACAAACTTAACTGTAAGAAAAAAATGATGTATGCATAAACCAAGGTATGTAGGATGAGAGTGACTGAGTGTGAGTGAGTAGGGTTTAACATCCCGACACAGTATAGGTCATTTCAGGGACGGCCTTTCCAGGCAAAATGCACATACAGGGTGGGCCATAAAAAACGTGGCACTTTACTTTTGTCTATATCTTTGCCAATTATTGACTGATTTTCAAAATTCTTTCACTGGCACACTCTGCGGACAATTTGCAATAATGCAATTATTACATATCCCACCACACCATAAATGCATCTCTACACTACTTTGTGAAATATACATGAAGCAAAAACTAACGATAATAACAAAAATTTAGGTAAATGAAAAAACACTTCAGATCAACATTGTGGTGAATAATCTGTATAACACTAGATTGTGTGGGTCTAACACAGTCTAGTGTCATATGGATCATTCATCACAATGTTGGTCTGAAGTATTTTTTTCATTTACCTAAATTTTTGTTATTATCGTTAGTTTTTGCTTCATGTATATTTCACAATGTAGTGTAGAGACACATTTACAGTGTGGTGAGATATATAATAATCCCATTACTGCGAATTGTCTGTAGAGTTTGCCAGTCAAAGAATTTGGAAAATCAGTTACGGTGTACATACACATAATAATGAAAAAAGTAAATTTAACCTTTACAGAAAACCATAATATGAAACATAAAACACAGAAACAACCTAAACCCAACATTGTAAGAACTTGCCATTATAATTGTGCACAAGTAAGAGTAATGGCAGTTTTAACAATCTTCCCTGTTATCTTACAGACAGTCATCAATCTCATAATGCTGTCTATTGGAAGACAGAGGGCTCAAGGCATGGGAGCCCACAGCATTTGCAAAACTGTGACGGCTGAACCCAATTAAGTTATGCCAGCTGGATAGCAGCTCCATTTACAGCGAACACTTTTAGCGGACTACTAAGACTACTAGGTCAGTACGACAGCAGTCCTGATAACAGGCCTTACACTGTTATGCAAAACTCTCCGTTTCTTTCCCAGTGGTGATCGTGACGATATTCATTCGTGATACTCACTCTGCCTACCCATGAAGAAATGGTCAGGCTTTCGTAGCTTGGTCAACAAAACTCTGAACAAATGGGTCATTTAACTGCATGATCCGTTTTCTTCCAAAAACCAGTGGAAAGCAATGGCAATGAAAATCAGCCTAGACTAACATCAACATAATATGTCAAGATGGGCGCGTGAAAGAAACCAGGCCAGGCCTGACTGGGCAAACATTTCTGTACTGTGCACAAGTCCACTGCAGCCTGCAACATAGAAGAGTCAAGTATCAAAATCAGAACAGACCTGCAGCAGGGCAACGTGAACTCGATGTCCAAACTCATCTACGTTGTTGTCAACATACGGCAACGTGGTCTGCAGCTGAAGCTCAGGCATCATGGATAGATTACCTCGCTCCTTCACTCCCTGCATCAACAGTACAACACCGTCAGACAAAGCCAGGTTTGATTGATATTTGGACTATCACCACAATGCACCAAGTACATGAAATATTACCAGAAAATTAAAGATCCTTAAGTAGTCATTCCATTACTTATTACCTCCTGTCAAGTCGAACAGTTTTGCTGCCTCCATATCCATATCAGCTTCCACTGGGCAAGGCCAATTGTATTAATAAGACATTATGCCACACTGCAAGTCTAAAAGTGTTAAATAGCCTATTTTACTGGTAGTTTGTTTTACGACTGACTGATTTACGTCGACCAAAAATATCAATAAACAGGACTGACTGCAATAATTTAAACCATTTGTGGTCAGATTCTACAAAAATATCTACCATTGCATCTTCTCTTACAACATATTACTGGGAAACAACCATCAAAGGATATTAACATACAGATATCTTGACCAAAATATCAAAATTGCCAAACAGTTCAATTTACAGACTATCTAACCTAATCTATTCAACGGAAATCCTATCAACTGCTACCTTAACATCAATGTGTTTTAATGCTAGTCAGTGAAAACTTAGCCTAAATGTATTAGCTCTGGAAAGTATATCAGCTACACAGAAACCTTCAAAGCAGTAGCGCAAATTGATAGTCTGTGAAGCCAATTTGCACTCTGTAACAGTTACATAAAATGATGCGACTTGGCCTTTAACTGCTGCAGTGTTGCTGTTTTTATGTTGTCAGTTAATTTTTAACGGTTTTTATGTTTTTCCCATTTTTTCGCATCTGTACTGCTTATTAAGCATCATAGGTTAATTTAGTTTGTTCATGAAGGCTGGCATCATATCTTCATAGTTTATTTTTTCATTGATGCACTACTTTATTTTAAAAAATTCATACCCACAAGCTGTGGACACGCGCTATACACCGTGGTCCATAAAAATGTGCCACTTTTGTTTTTTGAATAGCTTTGTTAAACATTGGCCGATTTTAATTTTTGGCTTGCGACATCATGAAAGAACTTGATGCAAATGACTGTAGTTTTTGCCACCTCACTTTAATACTGTCGCTGCACTACCTTGTGAAATGCAGAAGTCGAATTTGGCCATTTACAACAATGAATTCATGCTGGATAGCGTACGCATCGGCTCAGAAATGATTAACAGAAAAGCGACAAACATGATTGGCAGGCACAAGAAATGTTCTCACATAACGTAAAGCAATATCAGAAATACAGTTACAACTTACAACTCACCTCTAAGTGTTCAAAGGCATAAATGCTAAACTCCAAGTCGACATAATTGGCACACTGCGGTGAAATGAAAGGAGGATTTATAATATCAACAAAGTCCAGATAATCTTCCGTTCTGCCAAACAGCGAAACAAACTTGCAACACTCAAACCTCAACAGCAAAATCACACAATACTATTGAGTGGACCAAAAAACGTGCCACTTTACTTTTGTCCAAATCTTCACCAATTATTGACCGATTTTCACAATTATTTCACTGGCACACTCTGTGGACAATTTGCAATGATGTGATTACTATACATCCCACCACACCATAAATGCATATTTACACTAAATTGTGAAACATAAATGTAAGAAAACTTAATAAAAATAACAAACATTTAAGTAAATAAAAAAAACACTTCAGACCAACATTGTGGTAAATGACACTAGACTGCGTTAGACCCACAGAGTCTAGTGTTATACAGATCATTCACCGCAATGTTGATCTGAAGTGTTTTTTTTTCCAATTTTACCAAAATTTTTCTTTGTTATTATCGTTATACATGCATATTTCATACATATTTCACAAGGTAGTGTATAGATGCATTTATGGTGTGGTGGGATATATAATAATCACATTATTGCAAATTGTCTGCAAAGTGTGCCAGTGAGAAAATTTAAAATTGGTTCATAATTGGTCACCGTGTATAACTAAAAGCACTGCATATCACATCAATTAACAGAAAAAAATCTGCAAAAAAGCATCTATGTCTGAGTAAAAAAAAACGAAAGCAATAACTACATAAAGAACTGACAAATGTATTAACCTGAAATCACAGTGTACTGTACTGCATCGTAGTGCATTAATGCCTTTAGCTGGATGACAAATAGTGCATATAGCTGATAAAAAATTTTTGCTCTAGCAAAAGTAACAATACACAAAAGTTCACTCTACAAACCCCACCTAACATGAAATAACTCTGGAAAAGATGGACCATGAGACAAAAATCAAAACTTTTGGCAGCAGTATTAGCACATTATCTACTAAGATTAACACAAAAACCACACCGAACATAACAGTTAGCAAAAAAGATGCTGTGATACCTGACGTCTTTATTCTCTAGTGGTATAACTGTACTCTGGTACAATTCAAACTCGACTAGAGGCTTGCCTGCTGCAATGCAGTCCGGATCGGACCGATAAAACCGTTGCTCTAAGCCTAAATGCAGAAAACAACACGACAGCTCTCCACATCAGTGTCACTCAAGAGAACCCTAATGCAATGACTTTTATCTCAAATCGAAAGCACCATTATAATTGTCATCATCCACATTGCTGCCTCTGCCTATTAAGATCCTGACCTCTGACCACTGACCTTTGACCCCAAAACCAAATCAGATCATCTTTATACCAAGATGCACCAACAGCAAATGTTTGACAAAAATCCAGCAATAAATGCGACAGATATCACGGAAACATCATTAACGCATGCTCAGACAAATAGCATCAAAATAATGCCTCCAGTTCTGCCTGGCATTGGCATAAAAAGTGCAAACAAAAAATAATTTCTGATCCATCAATAGCTCCCATTCAAAGTGGCACAAAAATGAAGAGCTTGCATGCTATGGGTTCAAGATACCAATTATATGCGCACATGATCGCAGCAACGACAGCATACGTCACATGCAGGGTGGGCCAAAAAAATTTCCCAACGTATTTCTGTTAGAACTTCGTCAACTCTCTGCCAAATTTGGCAGTTTTTTTGGCACACTGGTGGCCAAGACGATAAAATTGTGTGAGGTGCACTGATTTTCCGTTTCACCTACTTTATGTCATCGCACTACCATGTAAAACACAGATGCTCCAAACTGTTACATTACGCAGTGATTATCAGCATCAGATTGCTCATCTGTACATCGCCAATTCGACAGACAGCGCTGTGATTTAACGATTTTGTGGTATTGAATGTTTTATGCTGAAAATAGCAAACAACAAAAAAGCTAAATGATGACATAAAAACACATCTAATCCATGAGCAAACCAATTGCAGTTTGATCAGTTAATCGTTAACGCCACTCTCAGCCAGTGGCATTGCGTCTAAACCATTATGAAGGTGTATGAGGAGCACACTTTGGACATAATTTGAAAACAAGTCATTACGCAAAGTTATAATTCTACAAAATAAATCACATTTTAGTTTATTGTGTGCTTAATTACATTGTCAGAACTGTTACTGGGACAACAACTCAGCACTATGCAACAATTTGGAGCATCTACATTTTACACAGTAGTGCGTTGACATAAATTAGGCGAGGTGGAAAATGAGTGCACAGCACATAATTCTATCATCTCGGCTATCTGTATGCCAAAAATTATCAAATTTGGTAAAGATTCAACAAAGTTCAGATAAAAACAACTTGGGAAATTTTTTTGGTCCACCCTGTATTTGCAGAAGACTTGATGTTGCATATTTTCTGACATATAATGGCATTAATCGCCAAGCACATATAAGCATTTCAACGAAACACGTCTTTGTGCATTTCAGCATGCAATCAGATATGCATGTTTATACTGCAAGCATGCTGCACATCTATCATATATCTCAACAAATTCTGCACACATTTGCACACTTCAAGAAAATGTGCGCTGATATCCCTATTTTAGTCCATGCTAGAATTTTCTACTTCCATCGGACCAATATACTACATACAAGTCTACAATGACAAACGAAAATCACATAACACGGACCCATGTCCTTATCATCACTGTCGTCGAGATCGCCCTTCCGTGACAGAAGTTCCTGCTTCAAGCTCTCAAGCATCTCGACTCGTTCTTCCTGCTTCAGTAGCGCCATCAGGTCATACGGCCTTTGTAGGTTGAACGCAGAATCCATCTACGCATGTTTCATTAGCAGATATAAACGTCTAAATCTGTCAGTTGGTATGTGACTTGATACAGTAGCAATGTGGGTTAAAGAGGGTGCAGCAGAAAGTTGCAGTTTTACCTTTACAACAAACAGCTGCAAATTTTCAACAGAGACATGGGTGTTCAAAATTTCAATTTTAATCCTAAGCTAGGACTGAAAAACTTTCAGCCCCCAATTTTCCATTTTCAGAAGAAAATTTTTGAACAAGAAAATTTTTCAACAAACTAAAATGTAGGTGAGCAGCAGCTGTCCTCTTGCTATGATCCTATTCAGCTAATATCTTGCAATAATATATAAGCGATTTGTGATATTATGACAACATAGGATATTAGAAACACATTTGGCTATCTGGTACAAGACAACAACCAGAATGATGTAATATCACATGGCGAAAAAACTTCCAAAAGCAACATTTCCTCAACGTTTTTATCATGAGAATGAGCTTGCTGGTTGTGGAGGATTTTGTATATGAGCACCGTGAAACCAATATCATGACTTTTTTGCCCTAAAACAGTTTGGCCAGTTATTGCTGTCAGAGATATAAACTTCCTGCAACTGAACACTACAATAAGAAATGGGACAGATAGATAAACAGCGAGCAATAGTTAATAGGCTGACCTCCTATAGGAACAGCAGCATAATAGCTTGAACATGTTCAGTCAAGCATACACTAGTAAGCATACATCAATAGTCCACCAGTCTGAGGGGGGGGCTGGTTGGGGAGGAGAGACAGGCTACACTACCTATATGGTAGCTATAGGCTGTGAGGAGGCCTAAACAATTCAAAATAACCCATGCTCCCATAGCAACGTCAGACGCCACCAGGTAGGCATAATGCACCGGAACCGAGCTCAAAATGTAATGTGGCTATTACTATCAACGTAGAGTCAGGTAAAACAATAGACAGCTATCAACTACCACTCAGTGTTAATCTTCTGCATTCCACAGTCTACAGTACCAAATTAATTAGTTCTGAGCACTATTAATTAATCGCAGAAATGTCTACTTTTTTAAATTTCCACTTTTTTGAACCTTTCCACTTTAAAAATTAATTTACTTGCCTAATTACTAAAAACAGAGCTGCTGAAATAAACAATTATTTACACTATTAACCCTTCAAAAACTTCAACAATTAATACAATTTTTGTTCTGAAAATTTTGATTACCAGAGTCATGTCAATAAAAACAAACATTATAAAGCAGACACAATCTCATGCTCTGTTTTTCCAGAAAAAGTCAGCATTTCAGCCTGTTTATAAGACTGTCTGCTTATAGCTCAGGTGACAGCTTATAGCTTTGGTACTGTTAGCTCTTAACTTAAATTAGCAATCAATAAATTGTTAATTTTTCTGAAGTAAAATTTAATCGTTACCAGCTTTACTTAAAATTATTCATCAGCACTATGCTGTGTTCACTTGGCAAACAGAAAGACCATCCAGCCTGTAATAGTCCTACTTCAACTATTCCTTAAAGTTTTATTTTGAGATACGGCATAACCCATGAAGTAACTCTAAAAATGTGCACCAGTTATGCACAAAACAAGTGTAAATGTACTGTGTATGATTATGATAACGTAAGATTGCTAATCAACTATGAGTGTCAACTGTTCGATCCTGACTGGTGCATGACCACAACCAACATCAAGGGCATAAGCTAAAAGGCTAAAGCTGACAAAATTATCGCTATATTTGCATAATCAGAAAGAAGCATGATTCGTAGTCAACAGCTATCATTGCAGTGACACCAGTAATAATCAATCATCAATGTGTTGAGAAAATTCATTCATCAATGATTCAAATAAGAACTCATTTTAACTGCTATCGACAGTCAATAAAATATAGAAATGTCATCAGTTTGGCTGGTTTCAGAGCAACTGCACATGTTTGGTCAATATACCCATCAATTCACTACTGCTAGTTAACATTCAGCAGCGCAACTTCCGTCAATACATCAGTGAGGTAGCATCTGCTATTTCCAATACATCATGATACAGCATCATAAACTGCACAAGTGCACATATCCTAACAAGAACAATAGCCTAAGTCATGCAAAACATTTCTGCCACACGCAGACAATGAAAACGTTTGTACTGGTCAAGCTTGCCATAATATTTCAGCAAAATTAAATAAAGTTATTATAACAACAAAATCTGCATCAATTCCGAGAATGAAATAATTTCTCTAAACTGATGCCGATATGAATCCTCATTCCTCTCCAAATGAAACGAGCATTCTCAGTACCTCCAGATTTCCAACTCACTGTAGAGGAAACAAGGTAATGTTCATACGAACACGGAGTCTGTCCAATGCATTTCGATAGTTTACAGCATATGTCGGTATAAATATAATCAGTGAGCTGTTTAGACTGGTAAAAAAAATCAAACAGTTTAACTTCAAATTGTACAGCAGCAATGATCCCTTCATCCTTCTCTATTATTTTAACTAAACAACTGACACTGTCAGTCACGAGAACATTCGATTCACTATAAATGGTCCATCGTCACCATGCATTTATCTTGCATCGTTATGGAGATATGGCACCTCAAAAATAACGAGGTCACGAGTCTCACGACTTTGACCTTTTGGGGTCACGTGACGTCATTGGTCACGTGACCATTCAACTCTCGAGAGCCGAGTTCCTATGGGTGGTCCATGGTGACCATGCATCTATCTTGCACCATTATGGAGATATGGCACCTCAAATATTAGATGCACAAACCTGTACACAGAAAGAAAGACAGAAGAATGGAAAGAGAAAGAGGAAAGGGGAGAGGATGGAAAAAAAGGAAAGTGGAAAAGAAAAAGGAAGGGAAAAGGGAAAGAGAAAAGGAATAGATGGTAAAAGGA
>Ga0209454_1001931_pt1 | contig 13602 bp, 6 predicted proteins | sample WorMetHERISLAND1_2_FD_187400 | JGI IMG/M metagenome (GOLD analysis project Ga0209454, IMG submission 187400) | Marine gutless worms symbiont microbial communities from Max Planck institute for Marine Microbiology, Germany - Olavius geniculatus... | ecosystem: Host-associated > Annelida >...
TAATAAAACATTTCATTACCAGTAGACCAAAAAAAATAAATATATTAAAGTTTGGGTGTTTTTTGGGTGGGTTTTAGTGGGTTAAGATGCACCCACTGGTTTTAGGGTATATCCCTCAGTGCCTCAATGCTTGGTCTAGCAGTAACATGCCTCACTATACTGATGATATCCTAGGACCAAATCTCAGCATAAGCAGTAGCATATTCATGGTAATGACCAAAGAAAAATGTTCTACATCACAGTAGGCTGAGTGTCTACGACTGCAGTGTGGCTGTATACTGACTCTGCAGTTGTGTATACCGGCTGAAACAACTTCCTGACATTTCCCAGATTTTCAATCAATTTTTTTAATTTTTACGGACAAATGTCAAATGCCTGAATGTAGCTGAGTTCTGCAGACAAGTGGCCACCCAAAGTATAATATGTCCTTGGTGTGAGTGGAGAAATAAGCCAGTGCCACCAGATCCTACCTGCACACAGCAGGACTTGGCGTCGTCAGAGAATTTTGTCGAGTACGTCTCGGTGTCCTCCTTCACTCTCCGATCGACCTCTTCGCGTTTCACTTTCTCCTTCCGAGCACGGAATGGAGCCTACGACACAAACACAACCCAATAGCACAAATCAACACATGGTTCCCACACACTCGTCATAACATACAGTTCTCTGGGACATCCCAGAAACAAAACACGACAGAACGTAAGTCACACAATGATAACACACCACCGGCTTCTTCAGCTTCAATACATTAGCTGTGGTCTACCCAACATTGAAGAAAAACCATTTTTAACAAAAGCCCAACCTGGTGATTTTCACTGAACTTTTTAAAACCAGAATTGTTTAAAAAAGCCCAACTTGATGAGTTTTCCAACCAAAACGGCCAGCCCACCATGGGTAGGTGCAACAGACTGGGGCATAAACGATGAGTAATGACACAGAACTAACCAACTGGTCTAAACTGATGTCTCATCTGGCTAGTGGCTAAAGAACATAGATGAACATATGGGCCTCGCATTGTTCATAAAACTACACAGAAATATCTAACCAGCCAATGTAAACTTCAATCTAATAAGACTCAAATAATAACTCTGGGAAGAACATGCAAATATGATGTCCAATTAAGTACAACATTATTAACATACAGCAGAAACTAATAAAAATCACACTCACCTTTCCTTCGATCATTTCATACAGAATACAGCCGAGGCCCCACCAGTCTGGACTGAATGTATATTTCTCGTTCTTCACAACTTCAGGAGCTAAAATACAACCCACCCAACACAAACTGTGCAGAATATAAACTTTCCAATACAATCAGCACAAAAGAAGTGAAATAAGAGAAAATGAAATAGATGCACAGTTATAATGTAAAACATTAAAAACACTCAATATTTAAGGTAGGGCTGTACCGAATAGCAGATTTTACTATTCGGCCGAATAAGAATAATTCATTTTATTATTCGGCCGAACACGAATAGAATACAAATAGTTGATGCAGGTTCAAACACAATGCATAATGCCCTGGATTCAATGCTCACACATAGGGACCTACTGTGAAAAAATCCAAGTTGGTCATCTTAAGTGTGTTTGTGTTAAATGAATAATACTAACAAAGATTAATTGCTGACACTAACAAAACATGCTATATACTAAACTGCTAAGAGAAAGGATTAAAGCATCATGTGTGGGCGTTATGCTATGGAGACTGCTGGCTGACAGCAGTTATCTTTGAGGCTATCCGCTATATGCAAGAGCACCAAGTGGCAACGGCATATGCTTATTGTTCGTATTCGGTCTATTTTTTGCACTACTATCCGACCGAAAACGAATACACTATTCGGCCTACTATTCGAGCCAAATAGAATACGAATAGAATATTCAGTACAGCCCTAATTTAAGGAACACAACTGTGGCAAATAACCAAAAATCAACAAATCTACATGCAAGCAGTAAAATGGCAAATTAAAATGGTCCAGACATGTAAAACAGATCACAATCGTAAAAAACTGATGGAACTAAACAAATGAAGATAACAATACTTGGCACAGGGAAAGAGTCAAAACAGATATGTCAGAAATAAACACACAAACATCCAGTTTTTGTTCAAATAGCCAATTCATATGGAATTACCCCACATTAAGATTACTTCAGGTTAAAATGCTAGACTTTTGGAAACTACTGTAAACACACTTTTACACGCCAGATGCCCTCATCAACCAACAGCAGCAAAACACTGGAAGCATAGATTACCAGTAATTAAACACGTAAAATGATGGGGGGGAGAAGAATGTCAGTGAGTGGTGTAATGATTAGAATGATAGACTCATAATCAGAAGTGCCAGTCCAGTGGTTACCACTTGGATGAGCGACTGTCCGTTAACAAGTACATCGCTTCAGTATATAACCATCACCAAGGTCAACTCAGCCTTCCATCCCTATGTGCAGGCAATTTGACTACTGGCCTGATTAATTGGGGTTGAGGCGAGACATGCTCACATGTGTCAGGTAGCAGGAAACACTTCGCGATCCCATATGGCAAGTGACGTTCTATGAGGGGTTTTCCATAAACAGCAATCTATAGATCCCTTTAACCTGTAACTCGAGCGATACAGGAAAATGATGTTAACTTGGCACAAGAGAGTGTGCAAGTCAGTTCTCACAGTCGCATCAAACAACAAACTAGTGCAATCAGTTGACATTACATACCCATGTAGCCAACGGTACCCATTCGTCCACGAATGCATTCTCCTTCGGGAATCTGCATCGCTAGTCCAAGGTCAGATATTCGAACGTGACCTGATGGCAACAACACAATATTCTCTCTCAAGTTCATGGGAACAGAAAGGTCTCACAAGCCGAATTTATATACTTTCTGTCAAATACCCAAGTTCACTGCTTGATTTATATACTAGAAGTCTGCGCAAATTAATAAACACATTTACGAAATTTAATCATGCACATTTCAACTGTATAAATCTAAACAATGGGAAAAAACTTGCCCAGACACATTCTTGTGAATAAGCCAGTATGAGATGTTTTTTAGTACAAGTGCAGCAAAATACGCAATTAATTAAAAAGCACACAAATAATAAAAACCAACTCACCATTATCATCTAAGAGAATGTTCTCTGGCTTCAAGTCCCTGCAACACGGTCAAGATGCCAACAATTATACACTCTACAGAACACATTCCATTATGCTTATAGCATACTAGGAATAATAACAGTAACAGTGATAAATACAACAATTTCTAATAAACGTGACATGACACATATCATTTACAAGAGTGCAACAGAACTTATCAGATGCCAAGTATCCGGTGGCAGATTCAAGGGAGGGATGGGGCAGCCCCCCAGTGACTGGATGCACCTTAAAACAAGTGAAAATTTGGCATAAAAATGATTATTTTTGCATAAAACTTTTCAAAAATTTTCTGGGGAGAGGGCACAGCTCCCACTCCCTACCCTTCCAACCCCCTATTCCAAATTTCTGGATCCACCACGCAAGTATCAGATGCGTTGCTGATCGATGAAAAAAAACTGCTAGATGCTGATGTTGACTAGCACAAAAATGTAATCAATTGGCACCTGGGTCATGTCCCATCTCTGCAGAATTTCACCAAAATAAAAAGTGCTTGTAAATTTTGTAGACAATTCATTTACATGAATAATTACACAAACTGCACATCAAAACATATACCCAAAGCCAAGACAGGAATGACAATAATTTGTTGCAAATATATTTACATATTACCATAGTCGCTAGAGTGGGGCAGACCATACTGGTTGTCACTGACCTTAAAAGTCATTCAAAATCCATGATTTTCATTTCGGCTGAAAGGCGTATGCCACTTCCTATTAGTGATTAATAGTAACATAGGCCCTATCTCGAACCATTTAGCCACAACAGCATGCAATGGCCTTCAAGGTCATCAAAGTTGACGATTTGCAGGTAATTTGAAAGCGAATACGTGACTTCCTATTAGTAATCAATAGCAACCTAGGCCCCATCTTGCATCGCTTAGCCACAGTACATGCGTGACAGACAGATGGACGAACAGACGGCAACCATGACAAAGGGTCGACTTTAAGCTTACAGCTTAACAGTCAGCCCAAAAATGTGTAGTAAAAACATTTTGCTGCACCACAAACAAAACACAACCAAACAAGTCGACATACTGTGGCACAATGAACTGAAAACCACACTATTCACAAACTCTACTCTGCACAATGTGCAGTCTTATCAAAAAAAAAATTAAAATTCACTTGCCTGTATACGATGCTCTCTGCATGCAGATGCTTCAAGCCGCACGTGATTTCAGCGGCATAGAAGACTGCTCGCTCCTCCTCAAAGCCTGGGTTACCTGCAACGTTTTAATCATTTCAGCAAACGTCATTAATACCAGTGGGCATCGCTGACACCGTTCATTAACGTTTCCTATCTTGGCTATCTTCTTTTTCGTTTGCGTCAACAACACAAACAAAATTTCACACATTTCTCAGAAAATAAGTAAGCAAACTTTCTCTGTCTGCAACACCAAATATAGCAAGTGAGTTCGCTGTCCGCAACGTTACCCATATTGTGAATGTGAAACTTCAGGTCTCCGCCATTCATAAGAGTCAACACAAGGCAAAGGGCATCCTTCATCTCGAATGCGTACGCCAAATTCACCTGACACCATCACAGCACAACACATGAGTTTATGTTTCATCAAGAACTAGGATTAACACTACAGTCGACACTTTCTCTTAAAATAAAGATCAAGGTAATCGCAAACATGAACTGAAGCCTAAATTCGATGTTATCGCTTCTTCTAAGAACCAACATTTGCAATTATACATCAGATAAGAAAAAAGAGAATCAGAAATGGCAGCTTATGCCAAAGTTAATCCGAACATGCATTGTAAATAAAGAGACATTTTTTCTTAATTCTAACAATTTTCCGTTCACTTTCTGAACAAAAAAAAGTTAATCCATCTCGTTCTTAGCTGATGTCAGATTAAGAAAAAGGGATAAGAATAAAGTTGAAATGGACAACTGGATGAATTGTTAGCCACGGTGTCAGAAATGTGAACAAAATGTGTTTTCAAGTGTTATGTTAATTAAGCAATCATATCGCATTGGATAAAAAAGTGATATTTTGCTGGTTATGTTTTCCCCAGATAGTGCAGAAACAAACACTGGGTAAGGTGGGAAACTAAACAATCATTTGATGGCAAGTTGCGTCAGGAATATTCTTGCCAAAAATTATCAAAATCTGATAATTGGTTTTCAAGTTATGGTCGAAAATGTCGGGGATGTTTTTATTTGAGACACAGTGTATTTTCATCTCAGTTTTCTAATTTCAGTTATCTTATTTCATTTCTTTTTTAGTTTTCCAATCTTGGCCTTTCATTGCTCCCACAAACGCCTGTCTCTGATTTTTTTGCCTTTTTACAAAGCAGTCCTTTCTATTTCCATTTCAGTTCCATTGCAAACAGTTGTAGTTCAAGTGGTCTACATGCTGAATTAAACTAGCAGTTTACCTGCCATCTTTCCAGTGCAAATCATTCATAACATCACATTGTAAGATGCAAACACATACCACAAAGCGTGAGTTGACTTTCTGTAGAATCTGTTTCTCGCTCAATGCCATTACTTCACCCTTTCGTTTTTTAATCCTCTTCTTCTCCAGTTTCTTGCATGCATACATCTTGCCAGTCGCTCGGACCTGGCATGCACACACCTCACCAAAGCCTCCTTTGCCCAGCACTCGATACATTCTAAACGTATATTTGGTGACAGGTTGGCTGTCAATCACACAAACAAAACCAACACTCTGCATCAGTACCACACGCACACCATCAACAAGAAGCGCAGCTGTTGCTAGGCTAGCCAAACAATAGCTATAGCCACATCACAGATAGACATTGTGTTACTGCATACAACCGAGTCATGACCTAAATGCCAGTCAGATACTTATGTCGGAAAACTGCCACCAAATCACTGCATATATTGCAATGGTAACTACTAAAAGCCTACAGAAACTTGCCAAAACTCAAATCAACAGTACTACCATCTCTAACCCCCCCCCTATGACATACCATTTAGCCACAGTATACATTATATACAGATGAAATACAAACTGTACTAAAAGTTGGCCCAAAATTTGACATCGCTGCAACAGTTACCACTCGTTACTACTTTTGTTTTCTGTTTAGCTGGCCGACTTTTTTCACACAGTTGACGATGATGACTATGATGACTTGATGAAGTCAATGTTTGCCCACTCTTACAACTGCAAAAATCAGGACCACAATGTAGCTGTAAATCGTTGAAAATGTTGCCGCAAGTAAATTGAAAAAAAAATCTCATTACAATGACAGTAAAATTATTGTACTACGCTTTTGTGTAACTAACAAATTTTTTTCAAGAATTATATTAAACCCTGTTTTTGAACCTAATGGCTTTAATATAATTCTTGCACTGTTTCCTGCAAATAATTCTTTCGGATAAAGCATTTTCTGTAAAAAACACAGCGTAATAAATATATTAGAATACAGTCAAAAGAAAACATACAACGAAAAATTTTCTTGGCAAACACTGTGAGTAAAAGTTTTACAAATCTCCAAACACTATGTCAATGTACAGTGCTCATTAAAATTAGCTGAATAATTACAAACCTCTCCAGCCATTTCCACTGGAGGTAGCGCTTAAAATACATACTCTCCAGGAAGTCGCGGAATGGTTGTTCGCTTAAATACTCTTTTGTCATCCTAAAAAAATGTTAACAATAACCAGCTCATCACCACTCACAGAGTAAACATCTTTGATCCGGAAAGGTGTCTTAATACGTGGCTAAATTTCATGTGAAGTGGACAACTTTTACACAAAGACTGATGCAGCAAAGTGACAACAGTTTCCATAAAGATGTTTAAAGGTAAAGAGTTTATACTGTGCAAGGCTGGTAGCCACAGTATAGAGGAGCTCAACCATTTGTAATATCCTTGAACCAGGGAGTACAATTCGAGATTGCATACATCTCTGTTGGGTGGATTAGTCCTCAGCAGAGACTCCCTGCTACCTCCGCATGTTGTGCTAATCATTTTATTGACCACGATGGATGAAGGGCTGAGTCGACCCTAACAGGATTTGAACCTTTCGATCCAAGGTTCAGTGCTATACCGACTGAGCTATCCCACCATATAATAAAGGTGCTTACATTTTTTTTATAAAGATGCTTACAAAGTGAAAAAAATAAACTAACGTAAAGTGCACTGAAATGAGCATACAAAGCAAAGCAACAGAAAAAAAAACCAAAATGCTGGTTAAATTGTGCTGCATGGTTTGACCAAAGTTAACAAACTAAACTAGACTGCAGCGCTGTGACTGCAGTGCAATTCAGTGTTGTACAAAGCAAATAAACAGGCAATTCAGTTCACTTCAGATCAGGGGCGGTATGCATAACGTCGTAGATTAGTTTGGACATAAGGCCTATGTTGCGACTAAATACTTCCAAACTAGAAAGTTACGTTTGACAAATGCAAAACGCTGTCGTAGCAAGCGACTAGCTAGTCACAACGTAGTTGATGTCGGGTAGTTTGTCTCTGGAATTTCCTGGCATAAACGTGCCTGGCCTCGCTCAGCATGCAGCTAAAAATAGACATAAGCAAACTTGTCATCTGCTGCAATTTTGGGTGTGCTTGGGCCTAATTAAAGCTCCATGCCATTCTAAGTAAGAATGCGCGATGCAAATAAACGAGATATATCTAAAGCTAAATGCTATCACACCAAGCATTATCAAGTTTAGTTACAGTTAAGGTGTGCTATACGAACTACCTACTTCGGATAGAATTAATAACACACTCACTCGACGCACTGACTAAAAAGTTCCCGGCGAGATGCACTTTGCTGCACAGCCTCGAAACATTCACTTGTCTGTTCGGAGCATATCTCATCGAGCACTTCAGATGACTACATATTTCACACAATGCAGAATTCACAATTTTACATTTTCAAGTTAAGAGCTGATGCAGTTCAGACAGATAGACAAAAAACGAACGTGGAACAGATGGATGACAAGATTTGTACGATGCCCTATTTTTTAGGTTGACCGCATAATTTTCCACCACAGACTGCACAATCTGTCAATAATGAAATTACATCCAATTATGAGCAAATGTTATTTTAATCAGCAATGTCCTATCAAGCTTTGACTGCACTCAGTTCACAATACTTAAAATCTCAGCGCTGATAAAAACCTGCACATTTACATTTAGTAACAATTTTATAACAGCTACAGCTCTTGTGTTGGTGCCATAAATGATTATGTTGTTTACTCACAACCCTACAACTTTTAAAATTTCATTTTTATGAATATATCCTATGACAGACAGTTTAAAGCTAACTTATTACACACCCACAATAAATGACTGTATGAGGGTTGTTCAGCAAATTCTAGGACTGTTCTTCTCAGCAAGCACACAGTGACAATTGAAAACCAAAACTATTATGAAGTTGTACAACCACTACGGTACATCGCGTACTGTGGTTTCATTTATGACGTCGTGTTGTGATGTCATTATTAAGATATAAATGATAGGCATTGACGTTTGGCATACGCAGAAAATAATCATAAATTTTTTTAGTCGCAGCAGATGTACAGAGCTGAAATTTATTGCAGATTATCTGTAGTAATCAGCAGTGACATTTTATCACGTTTGAAAGTATTTGAATAGTTCACCCGCTTTTGCAGCAATCATCAGTCAGTTAGTGAAGATGTCATTGTTGGAGTACTGCATATGGCAAAAACAGTCAGCTGCAGACAAAACATCTTTTGGTTTACTTGGAAAGTTGTTCAATGTTCTCGCAAACTTTTTGCTTGAAAGACATACTGAGAATGAAAAATATTACTGTGCATTGTTGTCCGACTGATTACGGCCAGCAATTCGCAGCAATTGACCAAGTTTGCTGCACAAAGGCATCATTCTTTAAAATGGCAGTGCTCCACAGTGCGATAGGCCCATTAGACAATTGAGAAAATTGAAAAGATGGATTGGAAACTGCCACAGCATTTGCCATACAGCCCAATCTTAGCTACAAGTAATTTTTATCTGTTTGGACCACAGAGCGAATTACTTGGAGACATTAAGTACAAGAATGATGAAGATGTTCTACAGCATTGTGTCCGGAAATTTCTACACGTGCCAACAAAAACTCTATGCTACAGGTTCCAGCCAACTTGTAGAACAATGAAAACACTGCAGTGAACTGCAGGGAGAATATGATAAAAAGTAATATAACTGCCAGAAATGTGCAATTTACTGTCATTGTATTAAGGATGTCATCCTGAAATTTATTGAATGCCCCTCGTACACACGAAAACAACAAAGTCTAACACAGCAAAGAGACCATAATGGAGACATCATTGGTACCGCATCAACTAACCTCTGGTCGTAGAAATCTATCGGCAATTTGTTCGGCAAGAGCAGGCCGCTGCTCATCAAGGGCAACATCAAATTCCGTCTAAAACATAAACAACACGACAAAGACTGCAGCCATAGACTGCACCACATCACATTATTTCAATCAATCAATCAATGAAAATTGGAAAACATGAAGACTATACATAGACAGCTAAGTCTGCTGTGGTAAGATCTCATCCCCATACACAGCGCTTTAAACCAGTAGGTTGGTGGCTTGGCGTAGTGGTAACACATTTCATCCGATCAGCGAAATTACTCTATGCCGGGTTGGGTTAGTACTTTGATGGGTGACTGCCTGTGGGCAAGTAAACCATCTCAGTATGTAACCAGCCTTCCATCCCTCTGGGGTAAGTAAATCAAGTACCAGCCTATCTAGCTGGGGTTATGGCAGGGCATGTTCACCTGTCGAGTGGCAGGTAACACTGTGTGATAATATATGGCAGTTGACGCTCCGTAGCTCTGAGATAGGTTACCTATGAAGAGCTATAGCATTTAACCATTTAACCAGTGAGTGTTTAACGCAATTAAGCTAGTAGACAGCCCTACTCAGCTAGACTGAGTCAGTACGCTAACAGTCCTGGCAACAGGGCCTACTGTTACGCAGAACTTGCTGTACAATAGTGACTACTTACTAACTCACTTACTTATATATCATCAATCAGCTAGGAGTATTTTGTGGGACATTTTTTCTTTCAGATGACAATGGTTTCCTTTGGTACCTATTGAGGCTCCTAAGACTGGGGCAGGAATATCAACCCAATGGTCTGACTGACAGTGTCTGTAGTAAAAAAACAAAATTGCAGAGTAAAATTAACTGTGCCATAAACAAAGTATTTACCTACTCACTTAGATGGGGCACTTGTTATGGTAGACATGCTGTGGTAGACAAATGTGTCTATTAACCTCAATGACATTCAGCCAATAGCATAGGTAAAGGTAAAGGTGCCATACTCCAACTGGGGCATAGGCGGGGTGCTCATCTCCCTTTCTTAGGCTGTGGAGTCCGTAGGAAGATAAACCACTTAAGTCTGTGATGCATGGGCAGTGTGACGCCAGACCTACGGTTATCTTCCCAGATGCAAAGTGTCACCGCCCTTTGACCGGTACCAAATTATACTGCTTGGTGACAGAGGCACGTGTGTGAATAACATGCCCAAGATGTTGACACCTGACAGTGTCCCGACTCGGAGTAGATCCTGGGACCTTTCGGTCACCAGTTTCGCTCGTTACCATTACACCACCAAATCACACAGCACACCAGAACCCAAAACTTTGAAATCAAACCATATAAGCAATGAAACACATTGTACTCAAATTAAACAGGGTCTTAACCTGAAAGCTGTTGTGCTCCTGCAGCAGACACAGAGATAAAGCTACATTTTCCACAATAAGTACACGACAAGTTGCAGCTATTTACCACAGCATCTAAGAAGTCAATTGCCTTCTTCAAATGTTGCTTTGTGTCGCAGAATTCTCGAAACAATTCACGACCAATTGGTTGTTGTTCAACAATGTACTTGAATGACAATGCTGTGTCACAATATAACAGAACTCAAAGCATTCGTACTCTACACAACATCAGAGACAGCTAGTGCTAATGTAATGCATCAGCCATCATGCCATCAAGCTAATTATGCACAGAAGTAACAAAGAACACAACAGTATTATATTACTGAATATCACCATACTTCACTTACAGATGGACGACTGGATGTCAGCACATAAAGAAATGTGTGGAAATCGAAGAATTTGCTTCCACTTCTTGCTCTTTCCTTTACGCTTACCTCCACCGCCTACGTACATACATCATAAAATCTATGATAGTGCCAACTAGATGCACCTCTGCCATGCACGACATTACTCGCAAGAGGATATGTGCATTATTGGAAAAGAAAAAGGAGTGCAACTGTGTTAACAAGTATACTAAAAAATTGGGCTGTAGCATGTGAGAATGATCATGGTGAGAATGACTACAGACTGAGAAAAAAAAGCAAACTCAGATTTTCCCGAAAAATGGCCACTAAACGATGTGTGGGGAATGTCAGTGCTCGTACTCTTCTTTCAATTCATGATCTCAGCCCGTGCACCTGTGTTTTTAACTTTCAATAAACAATACACGAGTGATACATCAGTGTGGTTTACTATCAGTGTATTAGTTCAGCTGTTATCATCCGCACTTGATACGTATTTGTAGAAGGGTACTAAACGGAATTAGCGCATTGTAAGTCATGTCACGATCGCTCATTCCATTATGAATATACGGCATCTTACCCTCACGAGCTTTCAAATAAACAGTATTGGCTACGATATTTTCTAATTCCATAATTCCATTCAAGTAAAAACGATAAATATTCTAATATTTCATTAAATCACAAAACAAACAACTATAAAACACACAAATGGGTGTGGCCACAATTACGACAGTGACGGCACAGTGCCATTTGAGTGAAAACATGCCTTTGCTACGGCACTTGGATGTAGAGGTGGGCGTACTGCTGAAAAACAAATACGATTCGATCATTAGATCGAAAAATATCGATTCGGTGGTAATTCAAGCCTTTTCTGAGTTGCATTTTGGACGTCGCCTAATTTGCAGCTTGCTACTTTGTACCAGATCGATGGCTCATTATGCGGCCATCGTAACTAAATGTCCAGTGTCCACATACGGGTCTCACTTGAATCTGTCAGAAGTTCACAAAATGCACTTTCAGTAAGTGCAGTGTTTGAATTGCCGGAGGGTTGGGGAGGTTCAACCCCCAATTGCTTTCTCAACCCCCCTAACACCCTGTCAAATTATGCAAAGAGGGGTGAGCTAAGTAAAATTTACATCAAAATTTTGGTTGGGCTCTGACCATCTAAAAGTTCAACCCCCAGCTAATTTTTCACAATTCAAACACTGAGTAAATGAAAAATGGAGGGATAAATTTCAGAACAAAGAAAATAATGAATTGAAAAATGAAATGAGGTGGAGAATATGGAAGACTGCACACAGAGTTAACAGAGCAATACTTTGCTATCTTATTAGGCATTACTGTTGTTGCTTCCTAGGCGACACTTTTATTGTTTTAATGCTAATTAAGCTACACTTGATGTTGCCCATATTGCTACATTGGTGGCTCCCTTCTAGGCTACACTTTTAGCCACAGATTGGTCACGAGTAGGCTGCCTTTAGTTTTAAATGTTTATTCAGCAATATGGTAAAAAAACAAAACAATAAACAAAACACATGAGAAGCACAAACGTCACTGAATGCATGACTTAATTCTCAAGGCACAATATAAACGCTTTTTACACATCACACAATTTTTGTAAGAAATGAACCACTAAGCTCCATGCAACCAGGGAATTACTAGACAAAATCTGGATAGTAAACTACATCGTGTCCCAAAATTAGCGACCCCTTGCTTCAAACAAACCTTGTTTCATTTTAGTTCGTGGTTTCTGGAACACACTGCACAATGCACTATCTTAGACCTAACATTACTTACCGCAACACCTATCATGATGTCCGTAACTTATTTTGTGTTCAGTGTGACGTCATTATGACGTTAAGAGTTTGTTTACATTACGGCTGAATTGCTATTGACAAGGCAATCAAGCAGTGGCGTGCCCGCCTAAGATTAAGAGCTTGCGTCAAAGCCAAAGGTGGCCATTTTGAACACAAATTTTAGAGACTACTTTAAAATGATCGTCTGTATGAAAGTTTCAAATTTTGTAAAAATCTGTCTGGTACTAATGATTTTACACTAACTTATCTGCAGCGGAGGTGAGAGTGCTAACTTTGTAACATGGTATACATAATATACAAACACTGGCATAGCCATATCCAATGTAGGAGAAGGCACTGGGGACTCGTGCACAGTGCACAACTATAAAAGCCGATTCAGTAACTCAAAATAATGCCAAAATGCATAAAAGCACTTCATTTTCACACCAAGGCATACAAAATATTTTCTAATTTTTTGATGTGAAAATGAAGTGCTTTTATGCGTTTTGACACTATTTTGAGACCAAATAGCCCCCAAAAGGCCAAATTTTTCATCAACAGTTAACCCACTGAAAACCACAATATTCCAGCACATTGTTAATTTTACTAACCGCACACCTCTAGTAGTGAACAAATAAACAATGACGTAATTTC
>Ga0209454_1001935_pt1 | contig 13576 bp, 7 predicted proteins | sample WorMetHERISLAND1_2_FD_187400 | JGI IMG/M metagenome (GOLD analysis project Ga0209454, IMG submission 187400) | Marine gutless worms symbiont microbial communities from Max Planck institute for Marine Microbiology, Germany - Olavius geniculatus... | ecosystem: Host-associated > Annelida >...
ATTTAATTTAGTGCATAGTTTTCATTCGCTGTTTTAGCTGAGTGCGGTTCTGTTGCCTGGCAACCACGTTGTCATGGTAACGGTTACTAACGGTCTCGGCAGCGTCTCTGCAAGTCTGAACGTCTCTGTGATTCACCCAATCACCATTCGCCACATCATCGCCCGTCCCGTGATCTTGGGACGACCTTTTGTTCTTGAGGCTGTCGTCTTCGGCGACCTTGACTTTGTGGTGATGGTAAACTTCGGTGATGGAACTTCTATAAACAGTTCGCATCCGGATGTTGTGGTGACTTCGCTGGGTGACATTTCCGGCAATGGCTTGACTCCTCCAGTTTACTTACTGAAAGTCAGACACTTATACGTGACTCGCGGTGTTTACCCGGTGACACTGTCGGTGGCTAATAAAGTGTCAGCTGTGACAAAATCACTGACAGCGGATGTCTTCGGCCAGGATTTCAGTGTTACTCTAACTGCAGACTGTCAGTCTCCGGTTTTGTCTAATGTATTTGTCACCCTCAGTGCACTGGTTTCAGCTGATGATGATGATTATGATAATAACGATGACATTGAGTATAACTGGATTTGTGAGCGATGTACGGAAGCACCTCTGGTTCACAGGTTTCTTATTCTCTTACTTACTTACTTATTTATATGCTTTGTGCTTTTCTGTAGTTAGCTTTTGTTTCCCAGTAGTTTCATTTATAATTTACTTCTGACATTTATTTATAAATAGTTTGTAACATTGATTGTTGTAGTTTTTAGTTGACAGTATCGAAATTATGGTACGAGTTGTCGTCTGTCTGTCTGTTCGTCCATTCGTCCGTCGTCACGGATGTATTGTGGCTAAACAGTGTGAGATAGGGCTTAGGTTGCTATTGATCACTAATAAGAAGTTGCATATTGGCTTTCAGATGACATGAAAGTCATTGACGTTAGATGGCCTAAGCTTGAAGGGTCATAATGCACTATGGTAAGCCAATTGCGTGGTATTGTGGCAAAACAGTAAGTCATAGGGAGTCGGCGATTTCGACTTTTTATAGGCTGCCAATAGTAACCATGTCTCCATCTGCAGCGGTTTCGCAGTTTTCAATAGAAAGTTTCAAGCTGTTAGTGGTCATATCTTGGAAATGGTGAAAGATAGGGCCAAGGTTGCTATTGATCACTAATACGAAATCTCATACACCCTTTCAGATGAGATGAAAATCATCAACTTTGAATGACTTTGGAGGTCACTGATAACTAGTACGGTCGGCTATCTTAGCGACAGCTGGGTCTTTTGTATTTTAGTTAACCATGCATATATTTAGTGAGCTTTTGCTGTCCATTTTGTTGACCTGTTCATTTTTTGCATATTTTCCGCTCAGCGTTTTTTTCCAAGAAAATGTGTTGGTAGAATCTACAGAAGTTGATAAATGAGAAAAGATAGATTAAAATGATAATGTGTAATTTTGTGCTTGTATATATTCAGCATTGGAAACTGGAGTCGAGCGATTTATCACATAAAGTCGTCAGGTCATCATGAGTTCACTGTGTGTGCCACTCGATGCCAGTATGATGCTACGGTCAATGCTAGTTTGTTTATTGATGTATTGGATCAAATCTCTGGACTCAGGCTGACAGCCCAAGGACAACCATTCGCTGTTTTACATACTGACAGTGCTGGATATTTTTTCACGGATCCCATCTCGTTCGCTGCCAGGTAATGCTTTTTGAGGTCTGAACAGAACTTGAACTCTTTGCTGTATTTTTATTGTGCAGTATTCTTTTTCGTTTTGATTTCGACATTTTTTTGTACACGTGGACATCAGTTACTGTCGTTTTAAAGTCTTTTAAAACTAAGTAGTAATTTTATATATTACATTTCCTATTACATAAGTTGGTTTTGTCATGTGGCTTTAAATAGAAAATAATAGCATTTATCTGCAAAAGTTCATTATTTTTTCACTGCTTATTGACATAAATCTTGTTTCAGAGGATGGCATTTCTGAGGTCGTTGATGGACAACGCTAACATGTGATTGTATTTTTTGTAGTTTTAGCTGCTGTTAAAAACGTTCAATTGAGTGGTGTGAATGAGTGATTTGTTACTTAGTAATCTAGCACATTATGTGATGTGATCTCGGTGCTAACAGCATAACTCGTGGAACAAATGTGACGTTTGAGTTTGAGTTTGGTGATGGGACTTCGAAGATTCTACATGATGTTGATCAATCGCAAACTCGAACTGTCACCCAGCCCCACGTCTATCATGCTGGTGAGTGATACTGTTAGTTAAGTCCGACCCTTTCCTAATTGTCAAGAGAAACTATGAAAATATTTGGGGCAGACTTGATACGGATTTTGATTTTAACTATCTGTTTGAAGGCACCATTTTTTTCGTACAGCATGTTGTGGTTCATATAACAGGCTTTTAATACTATTACTTTTTCTCAGTCTTAGAAAAGTGAGTAGTGTAACTTTTGGTTGTGCAATAATAACCCACATCAACTCAGCCTGGTCTTCTGTCTGTGGATACATTGAGTACAAGCAAAGACTTCATGGTGTTTCATAAAAAAACAACCCCTTTTCTTTCTTTCATAATTTACTCAAATGATGATTGATCTGCACGAAATTTTTGCCAGTTATAGCTGAGGAAATACTAATTCAAAATATTTGAAGAAAATATGGCAGTTGGTTAAATATTCTTTGCTAGTCGTGACGTAACGCCGACGTCATAATGTGTCACGGGTACAAGCTTGCTAGTCTCAACTGGTGCTGTCAGTTGCTACCATGCTTCGATGGTAAACTTAATCTGGTTCGCTGGTGAAAAAGTTTTATCGTGTTAGCACTAAGCAACATTGGGACATGAAATCCTGCATCTAGCGATCCAAAAACTCGACCTTCTCACAAGTTCGGCGTGCTAGTGCTGAGTCCTGAGTGCTGAGACCTCAGTCTTGAGTAACAGTCCACAGACATGTAAATTCTGTTGCTTTGCTCATTTTTTGGGCTGCAACTGTAAAACTTCAAGAATTTGTCATCAATATATATACAACTTTATTCTTCATTCAGTGACAGCAAAGAAAAAAAACAAGCCAAGTTTTTACTATCAACTGACAGTGCCAGTTGAGACTAGCAAGCTTGTACCCGTGACACATTGTGATGTCAGCGTTACGTCACGACCAGCGAAGAATATTTAATCAACTGCCATACTTTGTTGAAATATTTTGAATTAGTATTTTTTCAGCTACAACTGGTAAAAATTTTATGTGAATCGATCATCATTTCACTAAATTATGAAAGAAAGAAAATGGCTTTGTTTTTTTGAAACACCGTATACGTGTTTACGTACCGTAACCAGTGAATTAGCGTTGCACTTTTACAGTTATGATGCTTCAGTGAAGTTGTGTTTCCGTTTGTTACCAGTGGGAGTTTACACGGTGACAGTTCGAGCAACAAATGCAGTAAGTAACTCGTCAACTTCAGTGGAGTTCACCGTACAGCAACAAGTCTCAGGACTCAGTGTTAACGCCAGCTCGGAGTACGTTTTTGTCGGCGATGAAGTGTTCTTTCAAGCCTTTGTCAGTGGTGGAACTGATATCCACTTCGACTGGAGTTTTGGTGATCTGGAAACTGCTGCTGACGCTGGTAAATTGTATTATTAAATGAATCTGATACTGCTCTTGTAGTGCAAGTGATTCCACCTATTGCTCTTAGATTTTTCTGTAGCGTGATCTGTCTGTCTGTCTGTTTGTCATCTGTCATTTTTGTGCTTAAACCATTTGACAGATTTAAATGCCATTTGGCTCGTACTTTGCTAGGGTCCAAGTACACAGTGAATCACGTGGGAGTTCCTGGTCCTTTAGGGGAACGAGAGATTTTGTGGGTGAAACTCCCTGCCAGAACTTGCAAGCGCTTATTTATGATTTCTCAGATGACAGCATCGATCAGCGATTTGTTTGAGCTGTGTTCCATGTGTTAGATGTCTGTCATGTATTCAAGTTAACCTCGAAGTATAATTTCATGAAATTTGCATTTTGCCCAGAATGTGGCTGTAGTTTGTTGCTAGTGAAGAGCATTAGTCAAAATGAAGTTGACATGGGATGAATATTGAGTGATTATGAGATCGTACGAACGGTTGTGGTATGATCAGTGGTTTCTATCCCTATACGTGGTGGGCGCAGCTTGCACCCAGTGAAAAATAGGGGGAAGTTTTGATAAGGTTGTAAATCAAAATTTTCCCTCTATTTATCACTGGGCAAACTACACCTTTAACAAACTTCCTTCTTTTTTACTTCCCTCCTATATTTCAGTCTGCCGCTTTAACATAACTTCTCCCCGTATTGTTTACTTTCCTTTATTTTTACTGGGCAAACTATACCTCTAACAAAATTTCCCCCATTTTTTACTTCCCTCTATTTTTCAATTTACACCATTAACAAAACTCTCCTTAGAGGGGGAAGAAGCCTATAATGGAGGGGAAAACTCGAGTCAGAAATTGGGGGAACCTGAGCCCAAAACTGGGGGGGGAAGTTGCACCCAATTTTGATTCCAGATGTGGGGGATAGAAGCCACTGGGTATTTTATGTCTCCCTGTCGTTTTGTCTGTCTGTCTGTCACGAAACGTACCTTGGCTAATCCTGTCCAACAGGTAGATGTTAGGGAAAACTGCTTAAACTAATAATTAGTCATATGCAGAGGTTCTCTGCATGCAAAAATTTGGAGGATGCATTGGAGGGGGAACATTTTCAAATTTGGGGTTGATTGAAGGGGGTAGGAAAAATGTGCATTTTTAAATGAAACAAAGATGGTGAGAGATTGGGCCAAGGTTACTATTATTCACTAGTATGAAGTGGCATATGTCCCTTCAGATGAGATGAAAATCATCGACCTTGGCTGACCTTGAAGATCAGTACACGCTATTATAGCTAAATTGTACATTGTATCTCAGAAATGGTGAGAGATAGGGCCATGGTTTATATTGAGCACTAATAGGAAGTTGCATAAGCCATTTCAGATGACAAGAAAATCTGGCTGGTCTTCCAACATCTGCGTATGATTGGTCTTCCCTAGCAACAGCTGAGCTTCTTGTACTGATTGATCCAGTAGCAAGCAGCTCGGTGAAGGTTGTTGCTGCTGCTATCACTGTTGCTGTTCAGCCTGTTCAGCCTTATGTTTTCGTTATGTGATTGGTTGATAATTGTGTTGTTAAGGCTCATTGATTGGTCATCGCTATTCGACGGTGGGAGTGTGTACGGTGACTGTGACAGCATACAATGGTGTCGACACCCAGAATGCTTCACTGGTTGTCATTGTTCAAGATATCATTCATGGTTAGTTTGTTTTCCATAAACTGTTACTTCTGTAAACTATAGACATTATTCTGTGCACGTTAGCATTGCCTTGTCGTGCTCTGCAATAATTGGACTGCGGTACAATTCTGATATGGACTCCAACTCTGTAAGCTGACAATTGGCACGCCTGTTTCTTTTGTTGACGACCCTTCACGTTAATTTTGGTTTGTTGTATGCTTTTTTGTTTTCAAGTTAGTTAGAGTAGTGATTGCAATCCCGGGATTGAATTCTTAATCCCACGATCCTGGATTGAGAAATTTGTAATCCCGGGATCTTGTTTTGGGATTAGGTTTACAGATTGGTCGTCATTTTGGTATCCCCAGTTGACTTAGATATATCTTAGATATATCTGAACTGTGGGGAGTAACTGTGACTGTCAAACTGCAAATTACACTGCACAGCAAGGAGTAGGACTTTAGCACACATAAAATATTTTATTCAGCAGACATCTAAATTTTTTATTTGTATCATTTAACATGCGAAAAAGTACAATAATTGACTAGTTCTTGCAATCCTGGAATCCCGGGATTGGGATGCCGCCAATCCCGGGATCCCGGGATTGCAATCTCTAGTTCAGAGTCCATATGGGAGAGACGGATGAACCGAAAAATGGTCACGCAAGACTCATATTATTCGTTCAGCATACATTTACATTAGAAATGGCAGCAGTCAAAAAGTGAATAGTTAACTTATCAGTGTTTAATGTTTATTTTTTTTATTGTGCTAGATAAATGCAGGTTTTTGTCGTCATTTTAGGTTATTTAGCTAACAGCTGTCACAAATGCGCCGAGACAACAATAGATTTATCATATGTTTTTTTTATCCAGTGTAGTTTTTTTGGCAGAGAAAACTGGTTACCATTTTGCAAATGCTTGACTTGCCATTGTATCTGATTTATAATGTGTTTTCAGTGAATTTAATCAAAAATCAAGCAATTAAAATTTTGCTAGTTGTTAAAAATTGTTAAAAATTTTTAAGGAATCATTGCTAATTTCTGCAGCTTTGATTTAAGTTTATAGTTCTTGAGGATTTTACAAACGAGCGTTAACATGTCCAGGCGTGGAACTGCTTGTGGAGCCGAGCGTTCAAAAAATATCAACACCAATCACGTTCACTGCTGTCGTTCATCCCAACATACGTAACAACGTCAACTCGTTCGTGTTTTCATTTGGTGACGCAAGCCGACTGCAGCCTTCATTTGATTCAACTATTGCTTATGTATACAGGAAACACGGAATGTAAGTGTTAGTGATAGTAGTAGTTTATTAATAATAGTAGTAGAAGTACTGTAGCAGGAGCACTAGTCAATGAAGTTATTAAATGCATTGTTTAATCGTTTTTGACCAACCATACTTACGTAGTGGTCGAGCTTATCGTACGGTTGTCGTCTCTCTGTCCATCCGTTGTCCACATCTGTCATGGATGTATTGTGGCTAAATGGTAAGTGATAGGGCCAAGGTTGCTATTGATCGTATTATATGTCTTTTCAGATGAGATGAAAATTGTCGATTTTGGATGATCTCGAAGGTCACTGACAACCAGTATGGTCGCCTATCTTAGCAACAGTTGGGATTTTGGTTATATGTCATATATTTTAAAATTTACTAGTAGTATATCATATAATTGCTGTCAGTTAATTGCTGTACGGCCATTTTATGTGCTTTGGCTATACATCCATCTATTCATTTAACCTTTCTACACTGTGTCCGGTAAATAAAGTAACCCCCTAGACATCATACAATAAAAGTGTCAAACTTGAACGAATTTGAACAGAATTTTGGACTCTTAGTTTTTAATAAATTGATGAAACGATCACTAAATTTTGTTGAAAAATATTATTTCTTAGCGTAGTTATTAATTGTTGAATATCGGTAACAAAATATCTCCGTTAGCAGTACTACAAACGCTTGATCGGAAGTGAAGTTTATGGACGCAGTCAAAATAATGTAAACAATAACAAAATGGTATTGTCTGTGGACTATCATACTTTAATTAAGCTGCTGAGAGAAGAAAAGAGGTGTGGTGCTAAAAAGTTTATCGTGGCATTTCCCTGCAAGCCGTGGACACTGTTAGGATTAAACAAACGGTTTTTTAATACTGGACACTTCCCTTTTTGGGGTGGCTTTACAGAAGCCGCTGTAACTATTGTTTACGTTGATAGATTTAACTGCAATTTGACAGTTTGATTGACAATAAATGATGCATTGTCGATGTAAAGTTTTGCCAAAATCAGATGCTGTTTGTTGAAGTTATGCAATGTACACAGAGGTTCTGTGGTTTTCTTATGTAACACCATAATGGTAACGAAGAAATTTTGTTATCGATATTCAGCAGTCAATAACTTTGCTAAGAAATAATATTGTTCAACGAAATTTGGTGCTCACTTTGGCCATTTATTTGGGATTAAGTGTTGAAAATTTTATTTAGATTTGTTCAGATTTGATATTTCTATTGTACGATGTCTAAGGGGTTACTTTTTTTCTGGACTCAATGTATATTGGCTCCTAGCTCGAAAATGAAAAGGCATGGAAAGACCAAAGTTGGTGATAGCGTTTTTCACAGCAGGAGAAACTGGGTTCCAGTTTTCAGTATGATATGACATGCAGTTCAGAAGCTACCTGTGACGTTTTTCTCTTTATTTTCCTCGTAAAGAAAACTGATTATACACCATGTCCCAAAATTAGCGGCCCACTGCTTCAAACACGCCTAATTCAGTTTGTAGTTCATGGATTTTAACGAAATGTCATACACTGTACTATCTGCACCTTACCGTGTGTGCTCAGTGTAATCTCATTATGACATCAGAGCTTGTTTACAATAAGATACATTCAATGCATTGTTATTGACAAAGGGATCAAGCAGCAGTGTACCCGTTTTAAACTAAGAGCTTGCGTCGAGGCCAAAGGTGGTCATTTTAAGCTCAAACTTTAAAGTCAAGTTCAGAATGATTGTCTCAATGACTGTTTCAAATTTTGTAAAAATCTGTCAGGTATTAACGATTTCACACTAACTTATCTGTAGCGGGGGCCGCTGATTTTTGGACACGGTGTTGTACTATTACATTGATTTGATGATATCGATGATATTTGTGGTCAGTTACATGGCGACAGTGACGGCTCGTAACTGGCTGAGCGCGAAGTCGTCGGACCCGGTGATTATACAGATCATTCAGGAGCTGGCGAGTGTTGAGATTTGGTTGAATGGTCAGCAAGGCTTAGGCAGCAAATGGACTGTTGTTGATACACTCAGTCTGCTCCATGCTTATCACTACAGTGGCTCTAACGTCACCTACCGATGGGACTTTGGCGACGGATCCGAACAAGTCGTTGTCCCAACAAATAATGTGCGCCATAATTTCACATCGTAAGTTTCTGCACACACTTTTTACGTTTTCTTTTCTGACAGTGTTATTTGTCAAGTAGATCTGATAGTCTGCAGCTTATTATGATTGTGTTCCTGTTGCTTTCTGTGATGTGATGATGTAGTATTAAATTGTTTAGTTTATTTTCAGTTTTGGTTTTCTTTTCTTGATTTTGTTGGTTGAATTTCTTATAAGAAGTAGTCATGATTAGTGTAATTTTTATGACTTAAAATGAATGTGTGGTTTGAGGTTGTTTTGTAATTGTCTTTGTTTTGGTTTGAATTAATGAAAAATACACAACAATCAAGGTCTGTATACAGTGGCAGATTCAGAGGATGGGCGGGGGGAGGTGGTCATCCCCCCTGTTGACTGGATGCATTTTTAACCATGTGAAAATTTGCACAAAAATGCCACATTTCTTCATAAAATACATTATATCAGCTTTCTTTTCAGACCCCACCCCTCGCCTTTTGCCCCTTTATTGCGAAATTTTGGATCAGCTACTGTCTGTGCTGTCCAGTTGCTTCTGGTTATAAGATACAAGTTCCTAGTGGGTTTGATTATGCTGTTAATGCTGTTAACGTTCAGTAGTGTTAAACGAAGCCAAACCCCCAAGGCCAAGGACGAGGCAAGGGCCAATTGTTCAATGCCAAGGCCAAGACCAAGGTGGCTGGTGGCCACGGTGGCTGTAGAACTATAGAAGTGACAATCAGGGCGGCGGCGGGCGAGGGGGTTCAGAGATCCGGATTGTCCCCCCCCCAGCCTCCAACATGACGACGCATGAGATTTGCGCAAATCCAAGCTTTTTTGGATAGATAAGGAGGGAGGAGGGTAGGGATAGCGTCGGTAAATTGGCATTCATTTGATCTGGACCCCCTTAGCTCTGAAAACCCGGCGCCGCCCCTGCTGACAGTGACATCTTACACTACAAGTTTTACGGTATTAACAAGACCAAAGCACTATATACGACCGAAACCAGGCTAAGGCCAATTACTTAAGGCCGAGGCCATGGTTTCAAGGCTGAGACTCAGACCGAGGCCAAAATTTTGGTCTCAAGACAAATTTGGCCTCGACGACTCAACATCTCGGTTGCTGTGTGTAAAGATCTGGCAAGTATCAAGTGACTTTGTTGGCATCGAACGCAGTCAGCAACAAGACGGTCTCAACCGACGTGTTTGTATTACGCAGTATCTGTAAGCCTCCAGACATTGCGCTGCTCCCTTCTAGCCGTCCACAGCTCGTGAGTTTAACATTTACACATACATTAGTCTGTGCTTTACAGATAATATTGTCGTTTTGTGGCTTTTGTTTGGGTACAGAAGAACTTTTCTGACTGTGTAATAGTGGAACTGGAATTTTGTAATGATGAAAAGTTGATATTTGTAGTTTGCAGTTTCATATCTCTAATCACAGTGTCGCCCTTATACAATGTATGATCGGAATAACTTTTTACATAAATTGTTTTATTATTAATAGGTGGAAATAGTGGTGCAAGCTATTCTATTGTCTGTCGCATGCATGCACTCTCTTTAAACTGTTCAATGGATTTCAGTGGCATTTGGAAGGCACACTTATCGAGTCCGATGATTCCCTGTTAAGTGGGCTCTCTACATACATACAATACAGCAACAGGAGATTCAGAGGTCAAATTCCCAGCCAAAACATGCAAAATTTTACAAATTGCAGTCAAATCGTCGTCAGTCCTCTGCTGCCATCTGGCAAATACAAATGCTGGTGTTAGGTGGACAGCAACTCTGTTTTTTTTGCCAAATTTTAGCCACGTTTTTTGCCAGATTACTCTGGTTTTGTTATGATTGTCGTTAGGCGGTGTTCAATCGTTCAAGCGTGGTTCGTGTGGAGGCTCACGTCAGCATCAATTGCAGCATCACGTCGGAGACGGTCTACTCATGGAAACTGTTCAATGCCACGACACACAAGCCACTTTCACTGCAACACTTCAATCTCACACAGCACGTCTTTCATGACCCTGTCTTCTTCATTCCTCCACGAACTCTGCCGTACGGCAGATATATTGCTGAGCTCTCGGTTTGTGTTTAAACGATTCTATAAACGGTTAGATATGAAAAATAGATTCAGCGGAGTAGTGGATTTTATGTTAGAGTGAGAAATGCTTCACTAATTCCCTTTTTAGGCCACCCATACATAGTAACTCGAGGTCTTGGGTTTTTGCTTAGTTTTTAAATACTTTTTTAGTTTTTATTTTTTACTTCTCAAGCAAAACCGAACAGCGGAAAAAGACCAAAATCGGGGTGAAGGATGACCCTTACCTGGAAGGAATTGAGGGCAAATTTCAGTAAAATCTGTTGAGTTGTCTTTGAAAGAGGGGCATTTATGATGTCAACAATGGTATGGGACCATGGGCCACACGATGACTGGTATATATGATAATTTTATGTTATTATTTGCTAGGTGGCGCCACTAGTCGGACTTATTGTGTCAGGTGGCTGCAGATTGGGCCTGGCCCCAAATTTCTAGTTTCTTATTTTCTGCTTTTGCACACTTTTCTAATAGCTTTTGCTTGTCATTAGGAATTTTTTGCTGATGTAGCACTTAAGTGAATTGGGATTTTATTTTTACGAGCTTATAAGTTATTTTTTGTTGTAGTTACATGTATTGTTGTTTTTTATGTTATGCATAGTAATATTTATGTGGTGAATGGGAGATTTCAAGGGGCGCTGAAAATGCTGGACATGAAATTGCAATACATGAAATTGACAAATCTGCTTTTTGTCATATTTTTTGGTCTTTGTGAAAATAAAAGTGAAAATGAAATTTGGTAGGTGGAAATGAACAACACGGTGGTGTTTGGCTCCACCTCCACGTCACTCGTAATTGGTCCAAGTCCTTTAATGAGCATCATCTTCGGCGGATTTCAGCGATTCATTGGTCGCAACATGACCTCTGTTGTCGTCGACGGATCACTTTCATATGATCCAGACTTTCCTGAGTCATGGGAATTCTGGTGAGTTCTGCTAGTGATGAATCGAGTGAAAGCTTGACAGAACAGAGAATACTTACTACAGTGCGTATGCAATGATCGCCATTGCCATCTGGATTTTTTTTTCTGAAATCGCCGAGTTATATCGATCCATGTTGCCAAAAACCTGTTGAAGGTGTAGTTAATTCTTGTTTTTAACCTGCTGAAACATTGCAAAATGTCAGTTTACTCCTTATCTGCTAATCGTTTGCGGGAAAGCTCTGGAATCAACTGAAGTACCCAGATCTCTTTCAATGTGCAGCATAGATTCTTTCTTGATATGTCTACTACTACTACTACAACTAGTTGTCGTTGTTGCAGGTACACATGGACGTGCTCCGTATTCCTATCTCGCAGCCAGTCGTGTTTCACTGACGAATCACTCGACACAGTTCTGCTACCTCAAGCCACTCAGACGTCAGCACCCAGTATCATTCAGCCAGTGATGTTTAATGTCTGTCAGTTGAGATCAGATGCCAATGACTTTCTGTTCACGTTGACCATTTGGAAGGGCGGCCGGGCTCGAAGTAGCACAACCCAGCTTCTGACTACGTCCGCTTATACTGCAGGCGACCACAGCATTAGCGAGGCCAGGCTTGAGTAAGTATAAACACTGGTAGTCTCTTATTGTTTTTAGCTGACTGTACTTAAGTAATGGTCGAGCTTATGGTACGAGTTGTCATTTGTTTGTCTGTCTATTTGTCTATCATCGTCGTCTGTCATGGATCTGTTGTGGCTAAACGGTGTGAGATACGACCTAGGTTCACTGATAGAAAGTTGCATATTGGCTTTCCAATGACATGACAACCATTGACTGAACTCACTTAAGCTGCGACTCACTAATTCTATTATCACCAAGAATAGGATATACTAAAACTGTGTTTTAATACTCCAACTACGAGCTATAACTAAACTTACTCAAACTGAATCTCACTTATGCTGTCATCACCACACTTCAGGATTACATGTTACTAGAGCTTAATTAATGCATTAATGCGCTAATAAATTAATGCGAGTTAAAATAATTAACGCACATATGTAAATTTATGTTAATTTACTAAATTCCGTAAAGCAAAAGTTCCAATATTTCGTTAAACTGCGGTTATTTCACAATTGAATGAATTCAAGTAACTAAACTGTAGTTGTTGTTCTGTCACTACTGTAGATAAATAATTATTTTGACGACAGGCTAATAGACTTCTATGCTAGCTATGACGGCAGTTATTGTTGATTATACGTTTAAAATGTGTTTTTAATTTTCTATATTTTTGCAGGCGGGGCCCCCAAATGTCGCGGGACCCGGAGTAACTTACCCACCCTACTCTTCCTCTCGACGGGCCTGGGTGCATTAATAACGAATTAATTAATGCGTTAAAAAAATTAATGCAGTGCATTAACGTATTAAAAAAATTAATGCTTCGACAGCTCTACACGTTACCGTAAAATGCATCCAAAGTACTCCACCTACATTCGTGAAATAGAGTCACAACCCTTACGTGATGAACCAGTGACACTGATCTCTGCATTTGGACATTCCACTATGCACAGTCTGAGAAGGCTGGTCAGGAAGTTTTTCACTTGTTGAAGTTTGAGTGTGTAACCATACTCCAAAGTATAAAAAAGACAAGAAGCCCAGCTGTCGCTTGAATAGCCGACCGTACTGGTTGTCAGTGACTTTCAAGGTCATGCAAGGTCAACTTTTGCTTTACGGAATTTAGTAAATTAACATAAATTTACATATGTGCGTTAATTATTTTAACTCGCATTAATTTATTAGCGCATTAATGCATTAATTAAGCTCTAGTAACACGTAATCCTGAAGTGTGGTGATGACAGCATAAGTGAGATTCAGTTTGAGTAAGTTTAGTTATAGCTCGTAGTTGGAGTA
>Ga0209454_1001936_pt1 | contig 13569 bp, 7 predicted proteins | sample WorMetHERISLAND1_2_FD_187400 | JGI IMG/M metagenome (GOLD analysis project Ga0209454, IMG submission 187400) | Marine gutless worms symbiont microbial communities from Max Planck institute for Marine Microbiology, Germany - Olavius geniculatus... | ecosystem: Host-associated > Annelida >...
TATGGTCTTCCGAATAATGCGTTTTCGGTGGGTACGATTCAACATCGAGATCTCCAAGGTCACTGGACCGAACTTCACCGGACTTGTTTCGCCTAACGCGGGAGGAATCGCGATGGATCAAGTAAAAATCCGATTTTGAATATTTTCATCCGTTTCGGAGATATTCGCCGCCGAACTTCGAAGTCGTCCGAAATCGGGCCAAATTTTGCATGTTTTTCGTCCCTGAAATTTTTTTGGGGTGTGCCCCCCAAAATTTTGGACCAGCATTATAAAATAGGGCCTAGTACTGACCATCGTGCAAAATTTCACGCCGGTCGGCCCACGCATCTCGGAGATCTCGCGTCGGGAGAAAAAAAATTTTAAAAAACATCTGGGCAAAAACTTAAGTCCGCTTCGCAAGCTATCGCTTTCGATCGGACTAAAAAGATACACATGAATGCATAGTTGCATACCTTAACATAGCATGGCCTAACATCACAGTTTCCAGACAGAGACATACAAGACATGCTGCACAAGTTGAACCATGCACATGACGATAAGTAGGCCACTTCTTTGTCACTACTGTGTTTTGTGTTAACACGTGCAATGACCAATTTCCGCCGACAGGAATGCTGATGACTTTCAGACAACCTAACAGCTAAGCCTCGTGAGTTACACTGCTGCTCACTGTGCGACTTGCACAGCAATTCCAACATATTACCATTCATTATTCCCAGCCTGGATGCACACTGTCTACTCAATACAGCAACTGAAAGTTCATCAGAAATATTCTCTGACTGCTGCAAACTGACAAAGTATTTCATTCTGGCAACATCTTTCAATACCGTGAAGTTCAGCTCGTGAGTTGGAGCACTCTGCTGAAGATTATTCAAATAAACATTCATCTTTAGTGATTCTAGAAAGTTGCAGTTATTTGAAATTTCACCAGCAAAGTCAGATACCATCACCGGTCCTGCATCGTCATCACTATGACTTGAGTAACAGTTGCTGCAGCTGTGCTCATATCCATCTGATGTGTTGTGCTGTTCTGAGTAGTACTTCACCACAATTTCTGATGTTTCTGTCAAACGACCTTGGCACACAGGAATACAACTAATTACATGCAATTGGTCCCAGAATGCAGTAGAACAATCAGAAGAAAACCGATTCAGATGAATGCCGAAATTGCAGCCTTCTGCACACAGTACCGTTTGTTTGGTTAAGACTGCTCTTAGCTCCATTCTGAAACATTCTCCTGAAGCCCAACTAAAAGCGTCGTCTGTTCGTACACTTAGAACAACCCGATCGATGTTGGGAACATGCGTACAGAGACGGAAAACGACATGTTCACCACTGAACAAACCGAAGATGCTGCAAAAACGAGCAGAGCAGAAAAGTGTCAAAAATTTCGTGTCTGCATGCAAGTGTGTTGTAAAATTTATTGCCGAGTGTAACGTTTCTGATGAAATCAGAGCAGGCAAATTATGCAAAACATTTGCAGCTACAAGGCGACCTCCTTCCACTGGAATCGCTCGAAAATCTCTGGCTTTCCAGAAACATAGTGTAATTTCGTCGGCATTAAAACCGTATATTTGCGCTATATGATCGCCAAAAAATGCAACAAGATCGTCCTTCAGAAGTGACAAATGATGTCCATTCTTGAATAAACTATTATCAGCAACAATCAATTTCGCATCCACAAGCACATCCGCCATTATTGTAACGAAAACTGTAATGATAATCAGAAACCGAAAGTCATTTACGTTTCTGTTACGTTATGTCATGTTTACTCCTGTCTGACATTTGGGTCATAGTTCGGTGCGGGACTGGTAGCACGTCATTTTCTAGAATAACATAAACAAAAGTTGTGTACTTTGGTATTTGATTGCAAGCGTAGTGTCGTTAATTTTATGAGCCCGCATTTTCATTGCTTGTTGATTAGCGTTTTAGCATCATGGCGCAGCGTCTCGTTATGATTGCAATTGACGGCAGTGATAACTCGGAGAAAGCTTTTCAATGTACGAACTGTCTTCACCTTTGGCTAATTTGAACTTGAACTTAACTAATCACTGCAGAGTGACTATTAAGAGGATGATGAAGCAAAAAATGCTTATCTAATCCCACATTTTTAACGCATGACAATTATTTTCCTAAATATGCTAACTGACATAGAGTCACATAAACTCCGCATTTTGGCATGTTGTTAATTATCCTTTGTATCTAGAACTTTCTCGTGTTGAAATTAATATGCTGTTTACGTAATTTCAAACTATAATCACGGCAAACATTGTGTGATGTGTCAAATTATTTCCTAAAATATCTTGAACGCTTTGAATTAGATTGTTAACGTATGGAAAGTTACCTGGTAATTCTGAAATAAATCATTGGTCTGAATTGCTGCAAGTTAAAATAAAAATGCATGTGGGCTTATTGACAGTTTATGTGGAACATTTGCACCAAAGTGGAAACCAGTTATTGCTTGTTCATGCCGCGGAACCTCCCTTGCTGAGTTCTAGCCGTGAGTAATGTTCGCTATTCACTGCTGTTGGCTCAGCTTTCTATCTTGTTTTTTTCTGTAGAAAATTACTATGCCTGTCGGTAAGTTTATTAGGCCGCCTGGAATGATAGTCCGGAAGGCCTTATGTTTTACTGCTGTTATTATTTATTTCTTTTATTCGCCACAAGATCTCCGAGTTCTGTTGGCCGATCGCCATGAAATTTTGCCACATGATGGGATGTGTTTGATTTTATAATCCCAGTCTAAAAATTTTGAGGCCTGCCCCCCCACCCAAAAAAATTTGGGGCGAAAAACATGCTATATTTGGCACGATTTCGGATGACTTCAGACTTTGACCGCGAATATGTAGGGGTAGGAAGAATTTGCGATTTTTAGCCAATAAGTCACTACATCTCAGTAACGGTGCAAGATAGGGCCTAGGTTAGTATTAATCACTAATAGGAAGTCGTACACTGGCTCTCAATTGCCATTGAATTCAATGACCTTGGATGACCTTGAATGCCAAAATAGGGTTCTTTATGAATTTTTTGGCGATTTCAGGCTGCGAGACACATTTCAACAGCGAATTGCACTGAAATCAATTGAGATAGACAGAGAGAAGCTGCATATGAAATTTACACCATTGAACATGGATTTCGACAGTCCAAGTCTCGGTTTTCTATGTTCAAGGAAACCTGTGTACGGGGGCATCAAAGAGCATTACCCCCATAAAAGTCGTTATTTTACCATTGTCGAGTAGTCTTTCGTCAAAATGGTCGCTGATAGGCATGGACATGCTCCATGTCACAACAAGCACTAGTGATGAGCTTTTTAGTCGTATCAACGTCGATGACTTTGAAAGACTCCAAACTTCCAAAATAATGGGTTTCTATTGATTTTTGCGATTTTCGACTGCAGCGCACATTCCAAGAATGAACAGCGACGAAATGGCTGGAGATAGACTGACAGTTTACAAACAGGACTTGCTGTAGACTTTTGCGCATCTCGTGAGCATTAGCTCAAATTTGGGAGCTAAGCAGAGTAACCTCACAAAACATTACCATGTGATATGCAGGGATAATGAAGCAGGTACATTTGTTGGGGAGCATTGCCCCCTTAGAATATGGGAGGGCAAAAAACATCCAAAATTTACCGCGATTTAGGACGACTTTCGAATTTGGCCGCAAATATCTGGAACACGCAGTAAATACTGTCCTTCCCAAGTTGAACAAAAAATTGATGAACTTTGGTCCACTAACAAAAACGTTATAGGGGCTCATGTTGACCCACCCAAAATTGACAATGCACACGTTTTCAGACAACTTTAGACTTTGATTGCACATATCTCGGGAAAGGATAGAGATATCGATAAACGGAAAATGGCAATTTCAACTACGATCTATTCCTCATTGAATGCAAAAAATTTGGTGAACTTGGTTCAGAAACAACAAAGTTTTGTTGTCTCATTTTGAACCACTCAAGTTCAAATTGCGCTTGCTATATAGGATAATGCAATTGCATTCAGGCCACGTGACTTTGCTGACTTTGGAATTTCAACCCCTTAACTGTCCCCCAATTTGACTTACGGCGCCGGGCGGCTTTACGTTGAGTTTTCCCCCAAATTTCTAGTTTAATATTGTGAGAATTTGACCATTACATTCAAGTGCAATATATAGTGATATTTGTGTCATGTTGATTATTTCAAAATAATATTAGATATAGCAAAGAATTAGTTATATGGACATTTGCAAAAGCTGATATATTATAATTTCTGGTTTTTTGTCACTTTGTGAATTTGCTTCTTAGTTGTTAATCACCTGGACCATTTGTCCCATGCAGTGGATGATTTGCTGCTTTCTTACTAAGTGATCGTTTTTTTAGTAATACTTCGGGAGTAGCAGAAAATGGGTGTAATGTCTTGTTTGAGATGCAACATATAAATAATGTATTAAGAGAGTCGCATGTTGTGTTTCTCATTTTCTTCTCAGTGTACTGGGCCTGGATCAGTAATATCGATACCAGCCTAAAATATTGACACCAAGCCAGCTCCACTATGTACACTGCTGCGTGTGAGTGTTTGTGGTATGCGGTTTGCTCTGCGCAGAGGCTGTGATGCTGAGCCAGCCTGTCTGGGATCAGATGCTGGAAAGTGAAAAGAAGAAGGTGCAGGTGCTTGAGGAAACCTACGCAGAGAAGATGCGTGGCCACAACGTAAGTTAATCCTTTACAGAATATTGTGTGCTATGTAGTGCAGCTGACCATTTTGCCCCATGTCCTCCAATAGACAGCATTATGAGATTGATGGCTGTCTGGAGGATAACAGGGAAGATTATTAGAACTGTCATTACCTTTACTTATGCACATTTATAATTGACAGTACTCACAGTTTTAGGCTTAGTTTTTTTTTAATTTTGCATTTCCTGTGTTTGGTGTTTCTGTAAAGGTTAGATTTTGTGTTCCTGGAATGTGTTTGTGTGTATTTTGCCTGAAAAGGCCGTCCCCGAAGTGCGTTGGGTGGGACGTCAAACCCTACTCACTCACTCACTGACTACTTCGGTGGCTCGTTGTATGTCGAATAAGTGGAATTTTGTGGTTTTGGCCCTATTTAGCTGTAGCTAAGAAAATTTGACCATTTGTCGTACTACTCAGGTAGGGCAAAACTGTTGTGTGTGTTTGAATGAGTGTCGTATTCATGCACATCACTGACTCATGTATGCTCCATCCATTTTAGGATGTGTTTTCAATTTTGTCTTTATATTTATGTTGCTGTTAAGCTGCACCGTCCATTATTGTAGGGGGCGCTGTAGCAGTATCTGTTGTAATTGTAATAATTACTTGTATGGTATTGTTTGGTGTTGTTGATAGGGTGATCACTTGTCTGGAAAAAGTCGGAATTTTACAGGTGTGAGGGAAATGTCACAGATTTCAGCAAGAATGAGAGAATTGTGGAGCAAAAAACTTTTCAGGGGAAATTACCCCCCAAAATTTGCTAAAAGTTGCATCAACAAGCTATCACACTATCGCTCACTTAGTAGTCTATCATTGTCTATACCAGTTATTGTATGTTGTTTATTGCTAAATGTTGCTAATGCTTGCTTACCGATGTATGAGTTTCTAATATTTATATGTGTTATATTTTAGTTAGTGCTAGGGTTTTGGTACCCTGGTTGAGTACCAGTTAAAATGGTCATGAGTGCCACGAATCGTGAGCGAATTTCATAATGTCTGGAGAGTGATCATCATGCGTTGAGGTCACTCCAATAGACCGCATTATGAGATTGACGATTGTCTGGTGGATAACAGGGAAGATTATTTGAACTGTTATTTATGTTAATTACACACGCATGCATATAATGGAGTTCTTACAGTTTTAGGTTCAGCTCGTTTTTTTGTGTTTTGTGTTTCTGTAAAGGTTAAGCTTTCTGTTTATTGTAAACTTACCATTCCATTACTGTGTGTTTGTGTGCATTTTGCCTGAAAAGGCTATCCCTGAAATGACCTATATTGTGTCGGGTGGGACGTTAAACTCTACCCACTCACTCACTCATGTGTTGTGTTCACTGTGTTGATGTGTCAAACTGTGTGTGTGTGTGTGCAGTTGACCGGTAAGATCAAAGCAGTGTTCAGCGGCAAGCCCGGTGAGGTGATCGCTGACATTGCAGCCGAGGAAAAGTGTTCAATGATTGTTATGGGTACACGTGGTCTGGGCACGGTGCGTCGTACCATCATGGGCAGCGTCAGTGATTACGTAGTGCACCACGCACACTGTCCAGTCATCGTCTGTCGTAACTAGCCGGCTGACGTCCACTTCTTACCTGTGGTCTCCGTATCTGCTACATGTGGCTGTTTAATATTGCTGATATCTTCACAGATAACTTTCGTTTATATTTTTTTGACAAGCCACACTCGTGTATCACTTTACTACTAATTCTGTGTGTGAACAACACTTTATGCTGTTAACTTTTTAATGTTTTCGATGGCTTTAACGATTTGTTTCACCGAGTAATTATACAATGGGTGTTCAACAGTTGGAGGGCATTATGTGGCAGTGAGCAAAATTTGTGATATGTATGGCATGTGCAAACCGTAATGTTGAAACACACTAGAAGTGTGATCATTTTTTGTCACCTGTTTGATTTACTATGGGCAAAATGTGTCGATATCTAGCTTTTACCAGTCCTGCCCCATTCGCAGTGGATTTTAGACAGTTTTTTCAGCTGCAGTAAGTATTGCTACATATTTTCCAGTATCCTCATTCACTGTAGCTGTTTAGTCTAGTACTGTATTTTCATTATCGATTTCCATAATTTTCATTGCATATTGCCATCGTACTGTAAAAATACATTACTGAAACTAAGTGAAAATCATGATTGAATGTTTACTAGTTTGTAACTTAAGATAGGGTGTTGCCAAACTTTGCATTCAAATATGATAATTTGTATCATAAATATTGTATACCAAAGAATAAATTGCAGTAATTAATAATCAGTAGGGCCTACGGTATTCCGCGGGGCTGTGGAATTTCTAGCCAAGCCTCTGAATTTGCCCTTTTCTGCGGAACTTTTGATATGTCCGCGGAATTTCGCAAAAGTTGAGAAATGACCGACAATTGGTATGATCGTCAGCTTGATGACGCAATTTTATCACAAAATGTGACGGAAAAATTCAAACTGAACTGCCTAAAACTGCAAGCCCTATCGCAATACAGCAAAATTGTGTGAAGCAAACACAACACAACTTGACAAACTGCACTTTCAAAGAGAAAAAAGATTGATAATTTTTTGTATGTTGCTAGCATAACTGAGCGCATTGACAGCCTTCAATAACATAAGTTTCTGAACAGAATATAGCTCAGTTTACTCACAAACAGAAGGCCGCAGTGAGATGCAGAATTTGGACGATTTTTCCGCAGTAAGCTGTGAAATTTTGCAAATTGGCCCACAGAATTTGGCAAAAAATTTTTGGGAAAACTGGGCCCTAATAATCAACACTGACTTGTCTGCTGCGTTATTAATATGATTTCAGCAATCACTGCTCACTGCAATGCTTGCAGCCATTATTTAATGCATTGTGTAGCAGTGTTGTATAGAATACTAAAAATAAATATTAGTATTGTTGATGAACACAGTATTTCTCTGTTTCGTTTTTAACCTTTCAGTTTGTTTTTTTCAAATGCTGAATTTTACCCCTGGCTGTTCCGGCTTGTTGTCATGGCAACATGCTGCTGTCGCTGTTGATTACTTCCAGTTTTGTACAGTACCGTGAGACATTGTAATTAATTGATGCTCCTTATGATTCCATCAGAATGTTAAGAGCCAGTCTGTCACCAACCAAAAGTTTGAATCTTTCAGCCGACATGCTAGGACATTCCTGTAGCCATTGTTCTAGGTTCTGTATGCAGGAATTCATATATTTGGTATGACTGGTTCGCGTTTGACATTTTGTTGCTGTTAATAATGATTATGATGCGTTTCTTTATTACTTCAAGTGACTGTCTGCATGTGTCTGCCTTTTGTTTGCTCAGGATTGCTTATGATCCGTTATAGAAAATGTGTATTATTTCTGATTGCATTGAAACTACACATTTGTAAATTTATTCGATCGTCTGACATTTTCTACATTTTTGACATGGCTGATACCTTTTGTACACTCTAAATGCGGTATTTAGTTTTTAGTCGAGTGCATGCAGATAATGTTATTTTAATCAAGCATATTGATCACTTCTGTAACTTTTTGTTTCGGACTCATTTTGTGCAAGATTTTGCCGATCATCATTTACCCATTTATTGTCCAGTATCTGGTGCAATAATATTCTGGTGATGTCTAACCGTTATGCACGAATAACGCAGTCGACATTGATTGCATCACACATTAAACACGCATATCGTGCAAAATGTAGCTTTTGTGTATCAATATATGCATTACGAAGACACTGAACAACTTAGACTAGAAATACAAAGCTGCTTTTGCACTTTGAGCATGGCATGAAGAACAGCAAATTACTACACTGGGTGACTTCACTTTCTGACTTAGACTTTCGCTGAGCCTTTTTGCTGAGCGAAAGCTAAAGCTGAACGCTAAAGTCTGTACTTAGAGCACAGTTCAACTAAACTTGCTAAAATGGCGGAAAAACAGGTAAACCTAACAGGAAATAAATCAACCATTTATGCTTGGACTTGCTTATTTAATTGCGCCGCGCACGCAAATAACGTAATTACGTAACATCTGATGTCATTGCATATTCATTACGGCATTTATTTTTGGTACCAGACTGCTTTAATTTACTAAACTATCCGTACGCGTAGGACTGTAAATAGTCGCCATGTTTTCACTCAGCTAAAGTCAAAAGTTGAAGTGGATTCAGGCTCAGTGAAAGTCAAGCCCCAAGGGCTAAAGCTATCTCTTCCATGCAAATCGAACCGACTTTAGCCAGGTTAGTTCGGCTCAACTTTGGTCTAAGTAGGTACTTTTGGACTCGGCGAATCGCTGAGACTTTCGCTGAGTCTGAACTTCAGTCTAAGTAGGTAAGCTTTGGCTCAGCAAAAGTCTTAAGTCAAAAAGTGAAGTCACCCACTGCAACTTCAGCATTGAAAAATGTTTCAGAAGATAGCTGCCACAACATTATAGTACCCAGTCTTGCTCGTTTCAAACATTTAAGACACTGCTGCAAAGATAAGTGTCTGCTGACTTTGCTAGTATTACAAACAGATTAAGTTCATTAGTCGCATGGGAAAATTCTGTTGGTCCAAGTGCAAGTTAGGCATTGTTTGGTCACTAAAGCACATTTGTTGCTGTAGAGCCAGTTCGGCCGCAGGACATTTTGGCAGCTGGTCAATTTGGCCACCTGTCAAAAGAATATTTAGGCCTATGATTCATGTGATGTCCTTTAGGAATAACGGCCTCATTAAACACGTAGGCATAAGTCACTAAGTTTTGTTGTCCCCATCAAATGCTCTTTACATGAGCCATCCAGACCTGATTTCAGTCGGTTGAACATTGGCTGGATGGGCTGATTGTGCCACGAGTCTGTAACGTAGCAGTCATCTCTACACCTAGTCAATGTTCCAAACTTGTGTGAAGCTGTGTTACTGCTTCAGGGCCAAAGGACACTTCGGACCAAAGTTAAGAAATCAAGACACGTCGAATCCAAAATTTTTGGCGGCCGAAGTGTCCTGCGGTCGAACCATCCGTAAACCCGTTTCTTCGCCCCCCACCCTCAGAGTGCATGCAGATAATATTAACTATATCAAGGGGTTGACTATTTTGTAAAAGAAAGCCCACTTTACAACTTCTTATTGATATCAAATCAGTAGGCTACCACTTATCACTGTTGTGCACATATCTGCTATGCTGTTGCTTTCAATGTTGCATGTCTAACATCTGTACTCGACAGTTTCAAGATACCCTAGACACATTAATGTACTTCATTGGAGTTTGTTGTGTGTGGTAGATTTGGAAAAAAGCCCTGGGTGTATGCTGAACTTTTGAAACAATGGGTAAAATAAAGGTAATTCTTGATTCGAGGGTTACCCCTGGGTTAAGCAAAAACTGTTTTTGCAACCACTAACCCTGGATTACACCATTGGTAACTTGCCGAAAGTTAACTCTGCATCAGAGGGTTACACCAGAGGAAAACCAGGGGTAAACTCAAGAAAAGCAAAATGGTGCACTTCGACTACTTCGATGATGATTCGTTAATCTATTTGACTGTCTAGTAATACTAACAGCAAATTTCATGTTGCAACAGGTGTTCTGATGAAGTTGATAATAAAGCACAAATATTTCATTTAACATCATCACTTTAAGATGACATTTAATAATAATGCTTTTATGTTTATTTCGTTCAACATCATTTTTGTTCAACATCATAATTGAGGTTGCTATAATAATCTGCAAAAACGTTTTTTTGGTCAGCAAATTGTTGCTTTTAACGTTAGAAATACATTTTGTCTTGGAGCCATTCGCTAAGTAGCAGCGCTAAAAATGACCAAACGATAAATCTGCGATAAATCAACTTGGCATTTTGCCATGTCACGTGGTCATTATCCACCAATCAGATGCCGGTTTACACAGAGTGCTGAGTTACCCCAGGTTTAAAGCTGGAGTTACTAACCCTGGGTTACCTCTCGTTGCAAAAGTGCAAAAAAATTACACCGGAATTTAACCCTGAGGTAACTCTTCAATCTCGGGTTAGATAATCCAAGGTTTACCCCTTGTTTAAAAACCGGGCATTAATGTGCTGTTCATAAGGAATCTTCTAAGAACTTTTGAAACTGCAAGTTATCAAATAGTTGATACAAGCAAAACCAACAGCCAAAAAACACATTGGTTTGAACTATGCACAGTGGTGCAAACAAGCACACAGATAACAGTGTGTACAAAACAATGTGTAAACAAAACCACTCAAGTAGTACATTAAGTGGCCCCTAGTGCACACTGTCGTCACTTCAGTCTATCTAGCATCACAGAACCTTGTCCCTTCATAATTTTGCAGCTGTTGGGCAATGACCACAGCATCCAGTCTAAAACTGGACTTTTGTCACTCCGTTTAGGACCTGGCCTATTGTATAGTAAATTATATAGTAGGTTAAGCAAACAAAAACTGATAAGTGATAACATGAAACTCAGTAGCACTAACTGTTTAGGCTTTTTGTTTGCAACGTGTTTTGTTCACAATACTGCTAATTCTGGTTTGATTATCCTCGTAGGAGTATACGCTCAAGTCATTTAGCCTTATGTCAATTAAGACCAAGAGACGAGCTGGTTCAGAAATAATTACGACTTCATATTTGCTTTAAATGATCAAGCATTGGTTGGAACTTGCAACCAAACACTGTTACTGCCCATCAGGCACATGCATGGTCAAACACCGTAGACGGACATGAGACCATTCACAACATCAACCGTTTCCTGGGATGTTTCGTTAGTACGGTTGATGACAGACGTCTCGCGTAGTTGTTTCAGCAGCTGAGAACATGCAGCACGTTCAGACTTGTCAAGAAACTGCACAGACAAACTGAACCTGTTGGCCATACTCAGCGCCTGCAAGAGTGCCACAAGCTGACTGCAATCTTCTTCACTGTAGCTACTGTTCAGCACATTCAGCATCTCGCCAAGCAAACCGAATGAAATTTCATTCTGGAATATTTGCCCAAGTCGCTTGCTGCCTACAGCGAGGAGAAAGCTGTATCGCTCGGCAATTGTTTTCAGCTGTTTCTTCCAAATTTTCAAAAACTCGTCTGCACTTGATGGCACTTTATCGAATTTTATCTACAGCATTTACAACACAATAAAACAAACAAATCATACTGACATGATATGGGACTTATGGGCAACTGGCAATATCCAGTGGGTAGGCACTATGTCCAGCAAGTTGGCCACTGCTGTAAAGAATTTGTTGACATAAGTAGGTAGCATGGATGAACAATGTCACACAAAACTGTTCAACTGCAAAAGTGTAATTGTAGCAAAGAAACTGTTTTGGCTTATAAGATGATCATTTCATGCAGTTTTTGGGTCGACCACTAAGTTGTAAACTTAAGATCGACCCTACATGATGAGTTGTCATCCATCTGTCCATCTGTCACGGATGTACTGTGGCTAAACGGTGCACGATAGGACCCTTTCAGATGACATAAAGATCATCGACTTGGATGAAATCAAGGTCAGTGACAACCAGTACGGTCTGCCCCATCCTATCCACAGCAGGGTTTCTTGTTACATATAGTGATGATGTTAGAATAATCACTAATAGGGACTCGCATACTGGCTTTCAAACGACATATAAATCGATGACCTTGGATGACCTTGAAGGGTCATATCACACTATGGAATGAATTGTTTCAAGCTATAAGTGGCCAGATGTTGGAAACGGTGTGAGATAGGGCCAAGGTTACTATTAATCACTAATAGAAGGTGGCATATGCCCTTTCAGGTGATATAAATATCATCAACCTTGGATGACTTTCAAAGTCAGTGACAACCAGTATGGTCAGCCCCATCCTATCCACAGCTGGGTTTCTTGTTACATGTAGCAATGATGTTAGAAAAAAGCACAGTACCTCTGTGCTCAGACTTTGTGATTCTGTTGTGTCAGCTGCTTTCGAACTGCTTGTGTTCCACGTCTGCTTAAAGCACTGGCCAATGTTGTCAGATTTGTCCAGAGGTTTCAGATGCGATGCTAAAACTATATCTCTGCAAATAAATCAACACTAAGTAAAACTTACGAAATATCCAATTTCTATACAAACCAAACCACCATTAATAATTGGGACAAATTACCGTTAATTGTTCCTTTCTTTTTTTCTTTTCAAGTAATGTACAGATCATCTTGCGAGTAATGTCATACATGGCAGATATGCATGAAGTGACAGAGACAACTGCAAAACTGCTAAAATGCTTTATATTACTACTATATAATTTCTATAAAATCTGTGTAAAGAGCTGTTTTCCCATCAATCTATCACCAATGGATATTTTGCACCACTTTTAAAATGCCAAAAATTTATATTATAAAACCAGCACAAATAACTGTGTTTCTAGTTTTTATGTACACATCAAATCATTATTTTAATAGTAGGAGTTTTGTGTTAATATTTATGACTGGTGATTAACTAAGTTCATTGCAATATACTAGCAACCAACAGCCATCTCGCACCTAAATTCATCATAAGTTGCCACTTTCTGCTGAACCGCGCGAAGTTTAGCATCGTTTTCACGCCAATATCGTTGATCAGCCTCAACAGCACTAGCAAGTTCGATCTCTAGCTTGTTAAAATCAATTTTATCTTCTTTTCTAGAAACCATGGTTACGCAAAGGAAGTAAACAATCCGACAAGCAAAAAAGAAAAGAAAACCGCAATTTAGAAATGTAAAATAAGTAAGCGACAAGTACAAAACGTAAGCTGACATTCATCATCATCATCATCGACAACCGTGGGCTCAATGCCCGTTGGTGTCTGACGCCATTCTTACTATCGCTGCTCACCGCTGCCTATCTAGGGCAGCGTGGCTTAACTCCTGCAGGGTTGTCCCACACCACTGCTCAATGTCATCTGACCATTCTCGGTGAGGCCGTCCTCTTTTGTTTGAAC